>JAEEGL015158982.1_pt1 | contig 13503 bp, 14 predicted proteins | sample 9134231 | NCBI WGS metagenome assembly JAEEGL01 (sample SAMN16246548, study PRJNA631951) | gut metagenome | biome: gut microbiome; feature: rumen; material: fiber-attached | host: Bos | place: Iran: Karaj | collected 2018-10
ATCGCCCAGGGACGTATGGCCAAGTTCTTCAAGGAAAACTGTCTGGCCGAGCAAGAGGTCCAATTTGCCGACTCTGCCGAGAAAGTCACCGTCACACAGTGGCTCCAGCAGCAGGATAAGGACCTGAAGGTGCTTGACTTCAAGCGCTTCACCCTGCGTTCGGAATAATAGTAACTGAGATTTTTTACACATTTTTTAAGTGGCCGCCGAAGTGATTCGGTGGCCACTTTTTTGTTGCCTCTATATTTTTGCGCTGTCGCCGCATGGCTGCGTGAAAATTTTTTCTGTTTTCTCTTATATTCTAATTCTTCGATAATGAGCGTATTGAAGAAAATCTGTTGAAAAAGTTGAAAAATTTTTAGTCCTATGTATTGCAAGGTATATAAGAAATGTGTAATTTTGCATTGTCCAATAGAACTTATGTATAAACTGAGTTCTGGACGAAATCGGATTTATTAACCAATCATGTAGGACAATGAACGTAGAAAACGCGAAATCGCAAATGCGCAAAGGGATGTTGGAATATTGCATCCTGTTGCTCCTGCGCGCGGAAGCGTCGTATGCCAACGACATCATCGAAAAGCTCAAAGAAGCTCAGCTGCTGGTGGTGGAGGGCACGATTTACCCGTTGCTGACGCGCCTGAAGAACGAAGGCCTGCTGGCCTACAACTGGATAGAGTCGCCCCGCGGGGCGCCACGCAAGTACTACACGCTCACACCCAAGGGCAGCGAATGGCTGGTGGGTCTCAACGCGGCGTGGAGTGAACTGTCGAACACGGTGGCTCGGCTCAAGGATTTGAAAGTAACCATTCCTGAAAACGAAAATATTAATTTATAAGATGAAAAAGAATATAACCATCAATCTCTATGGCTCGCTTTACGCCATAGATGAGGACGCTTACGAACTGCTGAAGCGTTACGAGGACAATTTGCGCGCCTATTTCTCGCGCCAGGCCGACGGCCAGGAGATTGCCGACGACATTGAGCGCCGCGTGGCCGACCTGTTTGAGGAACTGAAGGCCCAGGGCGTGGAGGCCATCACCATTGAGCATGTGCAGGACATTATTACGCGCCTGGGCAAGCCGGAAGAGATGGCCGGTGAGGCCGAAGATGGCGCCCGGGAGGCTTTCGGCGGTGGCGAGGCTGCGGAGGGCGGCGGACAACCGAAGAAAAAGTTCTTCCGTGACCCTAACGACAAGATGCTCGGCGGTGTCATGTCGGGCTTTGCCCACTATTTTGGCGGCGACCCGCTGGTCTGGCGTTTGCTTGTCGTGGGTCTGTGCCTCTTGTCCTTTGGTACGACGCTGCTGGTCTATGTGGTGCTGTGGCTGCTCATGCCTGAGGCACGCACGGCGGAAGACAGGCTGCGTATGAATGGACAGCGTGTGACGCCGGAGAACCTTGCCCAGACCGTTGTTGACGAGTCGAACGCCCAAGGGGCGCAACCGGCCGTCGAGCGCGGTGGCGTGAACCGCCTGCTCAGCATCTGCATGGGCATTCTCAAGGTCATTCTCTACATCATCGGAGCCTTCTTCATCCTTGGCTTTGCTCTGGCCTTGCTGGTCACGCTCGGGGTGGCATGTTTCGGGCTGGCCGGCTTCATTGTGGGCGGCCATGCGCTGTGGAACTTCGGTTACGACAGCACGGACCTGGTTCAGGCTCTCCCGGCCGGCACGCAGTGGGCCTTCTGGGGCCTCATACTGGCCGTTGTGCTGGTGTGCGTGGTGCCCATCTACTGTTTCGTCCACCATTTGCTTCATGAAACGCACAAGGTGCAGCCCATGTCGGCCGCGCAGCGCGCCCTGTGGATTGTCCTGTGGTTCCTGGCCATTGCCGGCACCATCGTGGCCGGTACGGTGCTGGCGCGTAACATTGACAAGATTCCCTTCCCGCCACGCGCTCCCGAGGTGGAAGAGGTCGAGTGGGCTACCGACGATGAGGAGATGCCCGCCGACACGTGCCCGTTCAACATCGATTCCATCGATGCTGCTGCCGCTGCCGATGTGCCCGACAAGGTGCCGTCCGTGAATGAGGAAGAGCTGAAGAAGGTTGTTACGGAGAGCGTCAGGAAAATGGTTGACGTGGTCATTGACCAGATGGAAAAGGAGTGAACGTCATAAAATTTTTCGCACATAGTTATCGTTATCTATCAGAGCGGGTCTGGCGTGAGCCAGGCCCGCCTGTTTCTCTGCCGGAAGCGATGTGGCCGGTGCGTGGAGGCGGGTGGCTTGCATGGCCGTGGCGATAAAAAATGGCGTGTCATCAAAAAAAACTGTCATTTCCTTTGCCGGAAAACGGGAAAAGTGCTAACTTTGCATCGCTTTTGAGGAAATCGGGCGCTTAGCGCAGCTGGTTTAGAGCATCTGCCTTACAAGCAGAGGGTCGGCGGTTCGAATCCGTCAGCGCCCACAGATAACGGAAGTTTTCCTCACTGAGCACGGGCGCTTAGCGCAGCTGGTTTAGAGCATCTGCCTTACAAGCAGAGGGTCGGCGGTTCGAATCCGTCAGCGCCCACACAAAGAAGGAAGCATCTTGCAGAGGATGCTTCCTTTTTCTTATAGCCTTTTTCTTGCGTCAGACACAGAGGTTCAGTAGTGTATTCCGGCGTCGGCCAGAGCCGCCTCGGCCACTTCGGCCACGAGCACGGAGTGGTCCAGATAGTGCGTCATGGCAGCGTAGTCGCCCTTGCGGTAGATGGTCTCAAAGGCGCGGAATTCGTCCACCATGCGGTGTTCGTCCTGAACGAGTCTGAGCGTCTCCTGTCCTTCGGGTGTGTGAATCTGGAGCGATTGGAAGTCGTCCGGCGTGCCCTCTATGCGCATCCATCCCTTTTCGCCCTGTATGCTGATGCTGCCTGGGCTGAACGAGTCTTTGGCTGCGGCGCACTGGGCCACGAATCCGTCGTAGCGCAGGGTTACTATGCCGGAGATGTCCACGCCGTTGAAGCCCCGGTTGGCGACGTAGCTCACGCCGAGTGGCCTGCCGAAGAGGTAGAGGGCGAAGTTGAGGTTGTAGATGTTCAGGTCGAGCAGGGTGCCTCCCGCACGTGCCGGGTCGAAGACGGGCTCTACGATGCCCTGAAGGTATTTGTCGTAGCGTGTGGAATATTTTGAGTAGTTGCAAAGCACGAGCCGTACCGGTCCGAGTTTGGGCAGTGCGCCGGCCAGGTGCTTGAAGAAGGGGGCGTGGAGGAAGGTGAGGGCTTCGAAGAGGTAGAGCCCTTTCTCCTTGGCCAGCTGTGCCAGCCGCCGGGTCTGTGCGGCGTTGATGCACATGGGCTTTTCCAGAATGACGTGTTTGCCGGCCTCGAGGGCTTGGCGGGCGTAGTCGTAGTGGACCAGGTTGATGTTGCCTATATATACGAAGTCGGCGCCGGCATGGCTGAGCAGGCTGGCATAGTCTGTGTACACCTGCGGGATATGGTGCTCGCGGGCGATGGCTTCGCCTTTGTCGCGGCTCTGCGGTCGGGCGTAGATGGCGTTCACCTCTATCTGCGGCACGTCGGCCAGGGCTTTGAGGGCGCTGTGGACGATTTTGCCGGTTCCTATGATGGCAAGTTTCATGCGTAAGTATGTTTTATCAGTTGAAATAATCGGGATAAGTGGCTTTATATGCCTCGAGCAAAGCGAGATTCCATTGTTGTGTCTCGTCGGGTTGCTTCACGCCCTGCAGTTGTGCGAGCATGCGCTTGAGGTCGCGGGGAAAGTAGTACATCAGCGAGGCCCAGTCGATGGCTTCGCTGTGGAGCCACGGTGTTTCGGCCGTTCCGTCGCGGTGCAGGTAGTAGATGGCGCGGTCGATGATGAGGCCGTCGGTGGGGTGCAGGCGCGTGGCATAGATTACGAGGGGACATTCGGCGGCGTGCTCGAACATGTAGTGGCGGCCGTCGTAGTCGGAGCGGATGATGGGGGCTATCTGTCCGAAGGCGTCGCGTGCAAAGCTGAAGGTTGTGCCGGCCGGGGCCTCGCGCAGCCCTTTGAGGGTTTTGTCGGGGTTGAACTGGACGCGCGTTTGTTTGCCGGCCTTGTAGCGGCCTGCGAGCAGGCGCATGTAACAGCGTTCACGGTAGGCGTCGTAGTGGTCGCATCCGGTGAGGGTGAAGAGTATGTGTCCCGTCAGGCCCGAGCGGCAGACGAGTTTGGTCTCGTTGCCTATTTTCCCGAGGTACCACGTGCTTCCGTAGCCTATGTCTGGGGCGTCCTTGGGCGGTGTCACTTCGCGGTAGCGGTTTTTGCCCTGGCGCACGAGGCGGTAGGTGAAGAATCCGCCGAATGGCTGGTCGGCCATCTCGAGTGTGATGGTGTCGCTGACGGCGGTGTCGGTGATGATGGCGCGGTGCTCCATGTCCACGTAGGCCGTCTGGCTGCGCAGGTCAATCTCGGGCTGCCGTTGGTCGCTCCAGGGCTCTCCGCCGCGGGTTGCCGCGGGGTCTTGGCGGTTGTTGCCGGTGCAGGAGAGCATCAGCAGGGCGAGCATAAGGGCTGGGGCGGGGCGCAGGTTCATGGCCAGTGGGCTTAGAGCGGGTGTTGGGGTTTGACTCCTTTATATATCAGTTTACGGAGTTTCTTGAGGGTTTTCAGGCGTGCCTTGCCGGCGGCTTCGCCTATGGCTATCATTTCGCTGATTTTGTCTCCGTTGAAACTGGTGGCGCTGTAGCCTTTCAGTTGTGGGTTGATATAGACGTCGGCCCGCTTGACGTTCTCGTTGTATTTTTTCAGGTCGGGCCGCGACACGACCCAGTTCAGCAGTCCGCCGATGCCGGTGGCCTCTCTGAGGTCGAAGTCGCGCGTCTCGTGCTTGTTCTGCGTCAGGTCTATGGCAATGACGACGTCGGCTCCCATTTCGAGCGCCACATCGACGGGCAGATTGTTGAGCAGTCCGCCGTCGTAGAGCACATACGGCCCTATGGCCACCGGCTTGTAGGCTCCGGGTATGGCCATGCTGGCGCGCATGGCTTGCGAGAGCTTTCCGCGGTCGAGCACCACTTCTGTGCGGCTTTTGGCGTCGGTTGCCACGCAGCGGAAGGGGATGGCGAGGCTGTCGAAGTTGGTGGAGTCGCAGAATTCGATGAGGCTGTCGAGAAACTCCATGATGTTGTCGCCGTGGAAGACGCCCGGTCCCGAGGTGTTGTCGTGTTTTTTCTTGCGCGAAACGGGATATCCGAAGACGTATGTCACGCCTTCTTCTTTGGCAATGGGTTTAGCGCGGTGGCGTTGCTTGCGGTCGCCGAGCAGGTCGAGCCATTCCTGTGAGCGGAAGAGCGAGTCGAGCGTGGCGGCGCGGTATCCGTTGGCGTACAGGCCGCCTATGATGGAGCCTATGCTGGTGCCGGCGATATAGTCGATGGGAATGCCGGCCTCTTCAATGGATTTGAGCACACCCACCTCGGCGGCTCCCTTGGCCCCGCCGCCTCCCAGCACGAGCCCGACCTTGAGTCGTTGGCTGCCGGTGGCGCCTGTGCAGAGACAGACGAGGGCTAGTAGTGTCAGTATGCGTCGCATGGCGGTCGGTGTGTCTCCCTCAGATGTGCATGAGCGAGCGGTAGGGATGTTCAATGAGTTTGCCGCCCTGCAGGTCGTCCAGTTCGAGGAAAAAGAGGTTTTCAATCTCTCCGGTGATGTTCTCAATCATTTTGTTGGCCGCTCTCATGGTGCCTCCCGTGGCCAAAAGGTCGTCCACGATGAGCACGCGGTCGTCCTTCCCGATGGCATCGGCCTGTATCTCGATGGAGGCGGTGCCGTACTCCAAGGCGTAGGAGCGGGCCAGGCATGTGCCGGGCAGCTTGCCCTTCTTGCGTATGGGCACAAAGCCTGCACCGAGCCTTTGGGCAATGGGTACACCGAGCAGGAAGCCTCTCGATTCGAGACCGGCAATTTTGGTGAACGTTTTGCCGTCGTTGGGAATGAGAGCGACGAGGTCGTCGATGAGGTCGTTGAAGCTGGCGGGGTCTTTGAGCACTGGCATCCAGTCTATAAACTCGATGCCGGGTTTTGGAAAGTCGGGAAATGTGCGGATGAGCCGCTTGTAGGATTCTTTCATGTTCTTGTGGTCTTTAGAGTTCGGTGTGACAAAGGTAATGATTTATTCTGAAAAACGGCGGTTCGGCCTGATGATTAGTTTATCTGGAACACCGAGTCGTCGGGCGAGAGTGATGCGTTGCGACGTGTGAACCGGTTCTTCTTGGTGGCCCTTTCGGGGGTGGTGTGCAAGTCTGGCGTGGCGGGCAATCCGCCTCCGGCCAGTCCGCTGAAGTTTCGCCAGTGCGACATCACGGCATAGACGTAGTCGTGGGTTTCCCGTCCGATCATGTAGCCGTTTCGCACCACGGGATCTTGATAAAAGCGTGGCTCGCTCAGTCGCAGCACGAAGGGTGCCACGCGGTCCCAGCTCTGTGTCGGAGCCTTGTTCTTCGCGGCCAGACGTATGGCGTCGCGCACGTGACCCGGTCCGCCGTTGTAGGCCGCCAGTGCAAACTTGATGCGCTCCATGGGGCTGCCTATGTCGCTGAAGTCGGCGTAGAGCTGTTTCAGATAGGCCGAAGCGCCGCGTATGCTGGCTTCAGGCTCGTTGAGTTGTTCGGGTGTCAGTCCCAGGCGTGCGCCAGTGGCCGGCATGATTTGCATCAGGCCGCGTGCGCCGGCCCAGGAACGTGCCGTGGGGTCGAAGGCCGACTCCTGCCAGGCTATGGCTGCGAGCAGGCGCCAGTCGAGGCCGGCTTTGGCGGCATAGGTCTTGAAGTGACTGTCGTAGGGCGAGAGCTGGCCTTTCACGCGGGGCACATAGCCGGAGCGTATGACCGGTGTGGGCGAAACCTTCTCGCTCGTGGGCAGGGCTGTCTCCTTCATGATGTCGTCGGGCAGGGATGGATTCCACCACGTGATGAGCGCGCTGGCCAGTTGGGGCGACGTGGGGCGCACGGCCCAGGCTTTGCGCCCTTTGCCCTGCGGTGCGGCCGGGATGAGGCGGAGCTTTTCAATCGTTTTGCGGGGCAGGGGGCAGGCTATGAGGTCGGCTTTGGCCTGTAGGAGCATGTTGACGAGTTCTGTCGTGTCGTGGGCTATCTCCATGCGCAGTCCCAGTCCCAGGCTCTTTGTGAAATGCTCTGCCAGGAGGTATTGCAGCCCCATTTCTTGCCCGCGGTAGGTGTAGTAGGTCTCTGGTCCGCTGAGCGTGACGGCAATCAGTTCTCCGGCATTCTCAATGTCGGTGAGGTCGAAGGTCTGTAGGTCTGCCGAGTCGCCCTGCGGCGCGCCGGCGGTGGCTCCGTGGCGGCATGAGGTCGCTACCGCAAGCAGCGTAGCGGCGCACAGGAGGATTTTTGTGAATTTGTTGGCGATATATGTGGCCCGCATGAAATATTATAGTTAATTTTGGCGGTGTAAAGGTACAAATAAGTTGTTTAATACGGGTCATCCTGACCGAAAGATAAGGAGGAAAACGTAAAATGATCAAGCATGTGGTGATGTTTCGCTTCCGTGACGACGTCGATGTGGCCACGCGGCGAATGGTGAGAGAAACCTTCCGCGACCAGATACTGGCCTTGCGCGACCGGCTGTCCATTATCCGCTCCATCGAGGTGGGTTTCAATGTGAACGAGCAGGAGTTGTGGGACATTTGTCTTGTGGGCGAATTTGACACGCTCGACGATGTGCGCGCCTACAGCGTCTTTCCCGACCACATGGCCGCGGCAGGGGCGTTGAAACCCTATTTGCAGGGCCGCAGCTGCGTGGATTATGTGGTTTAGACGGCAAAAAGCTAAAATATAGGCCGGAAATTTGGCACATTGACAGATTTTTCTTATTTTTGCAATCGTAATGAAACAGATGGCAGCCCATATTCATCATCATAAAACCAAATGACGGAATCATTCGGCGGGTGATGTTGTGGATGCAACGGAATATAAAAAACGGGAGACTTGCCGAAACGGGCAGGTCTCTTTTTGATAATACGCAACTATGTTGAGATTAGCAGTACAATCCAAAGGACGCCTCTACGAAGATACGATGGCGTTGCTCGGCGAAGCCGACATCAAAGTGAGTAAATCAGTGCGCGGCCTCCTGGTAGAAGCCAAAGACTTCCCCATGGAGGTCCTCTTCCTGCGCGACGACGACATACCGCAGACGGTAGCCAGCGGTGTGGCCGATTTGGGCATCGTAGGCGAAAACGAATTCCTTGAGCGCGGCGAACGGGCCGACATCGTGCGCCGTCTGGGCTTCAGCCGCTGCCGCTTGTCGCTGGCCGTGCCAAAGAGTGAGGACTACCGCGGCCTGGAGTGGTTCCAAGGCAAAAAGATAGCCACTTCTTATCCCAACATCCTGGGCCGCTTCCTCTCCGAGAATGGCATCCGGGCCGAGGTACACGTCATAACCGGCAGCGTCGAGGTATCTCCCGGCATCGGTCTGGCAGATGCCATTTTCGACATCGTCAGTTCCGGCTCCACACTTGTAAGCAACAATCTGCGCGAAGTGGAAACGGTGGTCCAGAGCGAAGCCCTGCTCATCGGCTACCCGCATATGTCGGCCGAGAAACGCGACGTGCTCGCCCAGCTACTCTTCCGCCTGCAGGCTGTCAAGGATGCTGAAAACAAGAAATATGTCCTGATGAACGTGCCCCGCTCCAAGGTTGACGACATCGTGCGCGTGCTGCCCGGAATGAAGAGTCCCACCATCATGCCGCTGGCTGACAAGGAATGGTGCAGCGTTCACACCGTGCTCGACAAAGACCGCTTCTGGGAAATCATAGGTCAGCTTAAGGACAACGGCGCCCAGGGCATACTGGTGCTGCCTATAGAAAAAATGATACCGTAAACTATGGAATTGAAAGTCGTAAGATATCCCAATGTCGAAGATTGCGACGCCCTTCTCAAACGTCCGGCCTTCGATGTCACACAACTTTTCGCCACCGTCGGAGCTGTGGTCGACGCCGTGCGCCGCGAAGGCGACGCAGCCCTGCGCCGCTACGAGCTACAATTCGACCGCGTGGCCCTGGACAGCCTTTTGGTAAGCGACGAGGAGTTTTACGAGGCCATGCATCTGGTTGACGCCCCGCTGAAAGAGGCCATCCGCCTGGCCAATGCCAATATCGAGCGCTTCCATCGCGCCCAAACCTTCAGCACCATTCGTGTGGAGACCAGTCCGGGCGTGGTGTGCGAACAGAAGTCAGTGCCCATCGAGCGGGTGGGGCTATACGTTCCCGGCGGCACGGCTCCGCTGTTTTCCACCGTGCTCATGCTGGCCACGCCGGCCAAGATAGCCGGTTGCAGTGAGATTGTGCTCTGCACGCCGCCCGACTCCGGGGGTCGCATAAACCCTGCTATCCTCTTCGCAGCCAGGCTGGCGGGTGTCAGCAAGGTATTCAAACTTGGCGGTGCCCAGGCTGTGGCAGCCATGGCTTGCGGTACGGAGAGCGTGCCTCGGGTTGACAAAATCTTTGGCCCCGGTAACCAGTACGTCATGGCCGCCAAGCAGCTCGTAAGTCTCACTGACGTGGCTATTGACATGCCTGCCGGACCGAGTGAAGTCGAGGTGCTTGCCGACAGTTCGGCCAATGCGGCCTTCGTAGCCGCCGACCTGTTGAGCCAGGCCGAGCATGGTGCCGACAGTCAGGTAGTTCTCGTCTCCACTGACGAAGATTTGCTCCGCCAGGTTCAGCAAGAGCTGGCACAGCAGCTGGCTGAACTGCCGCGTCGCGAACTGGCCGAAAAAGCTCTCAGCCACAGCGTGCTCATCCTTGTCCGCAATATGGACGAAGCCGTGGCTCTGACCAACCGTTACGCTCCTGAACACCTCGTTGTGGCCACGGCCGACTACCGCAAGGTGGCTGAGCGCATCACCCATGCGGGTTCCGTATTCCTCGGCCCATACAGTTGCGAGAGTGCCGGCGATTATGCCTCCGGTACCAACCATACGCTGCCCACCAAGGGCTATGCCCGTGCCTACAGCGGGCTGTGCCTGGACAGTTTTATGCGTAAGATGACGCTGCAGGAGCTCTCGGCTGAGGGAGTGGCCGGCATCGGTCCCGCCGTGGTGGCCATGGCCCGGGCCGAGCGGCTTGATGCTCACAGCAAGGCAATGGAAATCAGGTTGAATCACATAAACCGATAATATGAAACCGCTCAAGGAGTTGGTCCGCCCCAACATTTGGGCTCTCAAGCCCTACAGCTCGGCCCGTGATGAGTATCACGGCAAAGCCGCGCACACGTTTCTCGATGCCAACGAGAGTCCTTACAACGTGCCTCTCAACCGTTATCCCGACCCTTTGCAAGAAGAGCTGAAGCAGGCCATAGCCCCTCTGAAGGGGGTGGAACCCCCGCAGATCTTTCTCGGCAACGGCAGCGACGAAGCCATTGACCTTGTATTCCGTGTCTTTTGTGTGCCACAGCGCGACAATGTCGTGGCCATCGAGCCCACCTACGGCATGTACCAGGTCTGTGCCGACATCAACAATGTGGAATACCGCAAAGTGCTTCTCGGACCTAATTTCGAATTGGAGCCACACAGACTCCTCGAAGTGGTCAACGAGCGCACCAAGGTGGTCTTCCTTTGCTCGCCAAACAATCCCACCGGCAACTGTCTCGACCCTGATGCCGTCGAAACCGTCGTACGCCAGTTCCAAGGCATTGTTGTCGTGGATGAAGCTTATAGTGATTTTTCAACAAAGCCACAGTTCCGTCTCAGACTCAATGAATTTCCAAACCTCATTGTGCTCAATACCTTCTCCAAGGCATGGGCCAGCGCGGCCATCCGTCTGGGCATGGCCTTTGCTTCGCCCGACATCATCAGCCTCTTCACTAAGGTGAAATATCCCTACAATGTCAACGCCCTGACCATGCAAGCCGCCGCCGACATCCTCGGCCGCCGTTTTGAAGTAGACCGTTGGGTGAAACAGATACTTCAGGAGCGCACCGCGCTCCTTGCTGCCGTCAGCGAGCTCCCCATTTGCCAGCGCGTGTTCCCCACCGATGCCAACTTCTTCCTGGCCCGCATCGACCAGGCCGGCCGTGTCTACGAACACCTCGTCAGCCAGGGCATCATTGTACGCAACCGCTCGGGCGTAACCCTATGCAACGACTGTCTACGCATTACCGTGGGCTCGCATACCGAAAACAACCGTCTCCTGGCTGCACTGCGCCAGTACAGGCCCCAATCCTAAGTCCCCGGTCGCGACTCCCCGGGACAGCAGTTCCAATGTATGAATCATAAATCATGAATAACAGATTGAAAAAAGCCATCTTCATCGACCGCGACGGCACCCTGATAGCCGAACCGTCCGACGAACAGATCGACAGCTTCGCCAAGCTCCGTTTCATGCCAGGCGCCCTGACCCAACTCGCCCTCGTGCGGCAGCGCACAAACTTTGAACTCGTCATGGTCTCCAACCAAGACGGCCTCGGCACCGAGACCTTTCCCGAAGAAACCTTCTGGCCCGTCCACAACTTCATTCTCGACACTTTCAGGAGCGTTGGCGTCGAGTTTGACAACATCCTCATCGACACCACACGGCCCGCCGACGGCGCTCCCACGCGCAAGCCCGGCACAGCCATGCTTGCCGGCTACACCTCCGGCGGCTACGACCTCGCCAACAGCTACGTTGTCGGCGACCGCGACAGCGATGCCCTCCTGGCCCGCAATCTTGGCTGCCGCTTCATCAGAATCGGTAACGGCCACACTTGGCAACAGGCCGCCGAAACCCTGCTCCTCGGCCAGCGCACCGCCCATGTCTGCCGCCAGACCGGTGAAACCGACATCGATCTTACCCTCTGTCTCGACGGCAGCGGACAAGCCGACATCCACACCGGTATCGGCTTCTTCGACCACATGCTCCAACAGCTGCCGCGCCATGGCGGGTTCGACCTTACCCTCCGTTGTCGTGGCGACCTCCATGTCGACGAGCACCACACCGTAGAAGACGTGGCCATCGTCCTGGGCACCGCCCTCCGTCAGGCACTTGGCACCAAGCTCGGCCTGTCGCGCTATGGCTTCGTCCTGCCCATGGACGACTGTCTCGCGCGTGTTGCCGTCGATCTCGGCGGCCGTCCGTGGCTTGTCTGGCGCGCCACGTTCAGACGCGAACGTGTGGGCGACCTGCCCACGGAACTCTTTCCCCATTTCTTCCATAGCCTCGCCGACGCCGCACAGATGAACCTCCATGTCCGCGCCACCGGAGACAACGAGCACCATAAAATCGAGGCCATCTTCAAAGCCCTGGCGCGAGCCCTGCGCATGGCCCTGCGGCGTGACCCCTGCAGCCTTACACTCCCTACAAGCAAAGGCCTCCTATGAATCCCCTGCGCTGCCATAGCCGCCTGTTGACGCCGATCCTGCTCCTGATGCTCCTAACAGCCTGCGACGAGCCGCTCAGCCTTAATGCACCGCCCGAGACGCCGCCGGCCGACTCCACCGAAATCGTCATTCCCGACGATCAGGCCGACACCGTCAGCCACACCGTTTCAGAAGCGCAGGCCATCTACACCGGCGGTTCCCGCGGTCTCTGTGCCGTGCAGGGCTACATCGTCGGATGCGTGGACGGACTTGATATTGACCGCGCACAGTTTGACCCGCCCTTCCGTGTGCCCAGCAACCTGCTGCTGGCGGACGACAGCACGGAGCGCAGGCCCGGGCATTGTTTTGCCGTGGCGCTTAAAAACGGTTCGGCCATGCGAAATGCACTGAACTTAACGGATCATCCGGAGCTGTGGCATTGCCGTCTCATGGTTTACGGTGAACTTGGCATTTATTTCGGTCAAGTGGGCATGCGCTCGCCCGACTATTGGCAACTTCTTGACGGTCCTGCGGAAGGTGGGGACGGCGGTGGCCGCGACGACGGCGGTGACGGACGGGACGATGAGGAGTATGCGACACTGCCTGTGGACGATGGGGAGACGCTGTTGGCGGGCGGACGCGGGGTAAATGTGGGCAGATAGTTGCGATTGCGGTGGAAAATGTGTAATTTTGCAGGTGAAAGGAGTAAAAACTGACGATGTATTACGTAAAGAAAACGGTTGAGGTGGCCATGGCGCACCGGCTGGCGCTTGACTATGAGAGCAAGTGTACGGGGCTGCACGGCCACAATGCTATGGTGACGGTGTGGTGCCGCGCGCGGGAGCTGGACCGCAACGGCATGGTTGTGGACTTCAGCGAGCTGAAGCGTGTGGTGAAGGGGGCGCTCGACCACCGGTTTGTAAACGAGGTGGTGGACTTTAACCCTACGGCCGAGAATCTGGCGCGCTGGTTGTGCGAGAGGATACCCAACTGCTATAAGGTGAGCATCCGCGAGTCGGAGCACAACGAAGCCACTTACGAGCGCGACGAATGAAGCGGGTGAACGAAATCTTCCGTTCGCTTCAGGGCGAAGGCTACTGGACGGGCCGCGCGGCGGTGTTCGTGAGGTTTTCGGGCTGTAACCTGCGCTGCAGGTTCTGCGATACGGACCACGGCGCGGGTGTGCTGATGGGAGATGAGGAGATAGCGCGCCTTGCGGCGGAGGGGGGTACGGGTTTCGTGG
>JAEEGL015163174.1_pt1 | contig 13503 bp, 16 predicted proteins | sample 9134231 | NCBI WGS metagenome assembly JAEEGL01 (sample SAMN16246548, study PRJNA631951) | gut metagenome | biome: gut microbiome; feature: rumen; material: fiber-attached | host: Bos | place: Iran: Karaj | collected 2018-10
AAGAGAGCAGAAATAATATGGACAGTAGGTATCCTGACAGTTTTGATAGCGTCCTTTATAGTAGCAATGACTGCGGGGCGATACACTATTGGCATTGCGGATATGCTAAAAGCACTTACAGGACAACAGGTTAATGACAGCAATGTAACTACAGTTATTTTTAATATACGATTACCAAGAGCGATTTTGGCAATTTTGGCAGGAGCAGGGCTTGCTGTAGCAGGAGCTGCATTTCAGAGTATGTTTTCAAATCCCTTGGCAACGCCAGATACCTTAGGCGTAGCAACAGGGGCTTCCTTTGGAGCGACAATTGGAATAATGCTTCATTTCCCATCACTAGGAATTCAGGGAACAGCTTTTATCATGGGAATCCTTTCCATAATGCTTGTGTATTACATAAGCAGAGTCAAGGGTGAAGCGTCACTTGTAATGCTGATACTTGCAGGAATGGTAATCAGTTCTTTGTTTGAAGCGTTGGTTTCAATGCTAAAGTTTGTGGCAGATCCACAGGATGTTTTGCCAGAAATTACATATTGGCTCATGGGAAGCTTATCAGGAACATCTTTTCAGGATTTGTTAATGGGAACTCTTCCAATGATTATTGGTATAGTCATCATTTTGGGATTACGATGGAAACTAAATGTTTTGTCATTGAATGAAGACGAAGCAAGGGCAATGGGAATTAATCTTAAGCTTGTGAGAGGCTTGACTATTGCAGCCTCAACCTTAATAACTGCTTCGGTAATTGCAATGTGCGGAAAAGTTGGATGGATAGGAATTCTCGTTCCACACATTTCTCGAATGATTTTTGGAAACAACAATAAATATGTGGTTCCAGCCAGCTTGGGTTTAGGCGCTGCATATTTATTGATTATAGATACGATTGCAAGAAGTATTACTGCAGCTGAATTACCTATTTCAATTCTTACAGCCATTATTGGTGCACCAGTTTTTATTGTTTTACTGAGAAAAACAGGAGGTATAAAAGCGTGAACTTTGAAGTGAAAAATGCGTCCTTCGGCTATAAAGGAGGAAAAAACATTATTAACAATGTTAGCTTTGATATTTCGCAGGGGGAGATTCTTTCCATACTCGGTTCCAATGGAGTTGGAAAAACAACACTCCTAAAGTGCACTCTCGGATTTTTACAGTGGAAGTCTGGTGCAACGTTTTTAGATGGAAAAGCATGGAAGGAATGGGACAACAGAAGCATTTGGAAAAGAATAGGATATGTTCCTCAAGCCAAGCGAAGCGTATTTTCTCTTTCGACTGAGGAAATGGTTTTGCTTGGAAGAAACGCCCACATTGGAATGCTGTCACAGCCTACGAAGGAAGACATGCTAATCGCAGAGAGATGCCTGGATTTAGTTGGAATGAGCAGGCTGAAGGGCAAACTATGCAGCGAGATATCTGGAGGAGAACTTCAGATGGTGCTCATAGCAAGAGCATTGGCAACTGATCCAGAACTGCTAATACTTGACGAGCCAGAATCAAATTTGGACTTTAAAAACCAGTTGATAGTTATAGATACCATTAGAAAGCTTTGTGAGGAAAATGGAATATCAGCGATAATCAACACCCATTATCCTGAACATGCTTTGGCAATTTCGCATAAAGCACTGATTCTTAATAGAGACGGAAGTAGTGAGTTTGGTGATGTAAATGAAACAATTACTGAGTGCAATTTGAGAAAGGCATTTGATGTTGATGTTAGAATTCGAACCTTCAATATTGATGGTAAGAGTTATGTAAGTGTATTGCCAATATCGACGTTGGAGGATTTCCAATATGATGACGAGCATGAAAAAATATTAATAGAGAAGGTGGGTTAGCATGGATTGTACATTAAATGAATCGTTGCATTTTACAATAGAAAACACAAATGCAAAGCTTTTAGGCAGAGTGCCTTGTGTGGTGCAACTGCCATTTCAGGATTATTTAGATACAAAATTTGATAGCAGAGGTATTTACAACGTTGCTCTTGCAGAATTTGGAGCAGACTGGATTGGCGATTTGCTGAGACAGCAGGATCCTGATGTAATTATGGGAGTTGGTATCGAAGGCTTTGTAAATGAACCTTTGATGGACGAGCGAGGTTATACAAATTTTAACAGTGAATTATTGTCTAACTCAGATTTCAAAGATTTTGTAGATCCTAAGGGAAGATACTGTTTTTTTTCAGCTATTCCTCTTGTGGCAGTTGTAGATAAATCCCAGGCTAATGGAAGAAAAATTCCTAAAACTTTTGCTGATCTATTCGGCCCTGAATATGAGAATTCTATGGTTTATCCTGATGACGGTCATATGCTTGATAGCATTATGCTCACATATATTTATAAGGAGGCTGGGGAGGAAGGTCTTAAGGCATTTAAGCGCAATTGCTTTGCTGGAGTGCATCCCTCTCAGATGATAAAGCCGGGAGGATTAGAAAAAAAGCCATTTATCATGTTGATGCCCTGGGTATTTGCAAGACTAAAAGCTTTGCAGCCAAACATGGAATTAGTATGGTTTGAGGATGGCGCACCAATCTTACCTTTGGTGGTCACTGCTAAGAACAATGAGACTGCTAAGGAAATTACGGAGGTATTGTTTGACGAAAAAGCTGGAATTATTTTCAGAAAGAATGGATTTTTCCCAAGTGGCAGTACCAATGTAAATAATGACCTTCCAGGAAAATTAAAATTCATCGGTTGGGATTTCATATATCGTCCAGACTTACTAGATATAATTTCATTTTGCAGAAAAGTAGTTGAATAAAAGGAGATTGAAGTGAAGCTAATAACATTTGCCGGACCACCTGCAAGTGGCAAAACCACGGTTTTAACGAAGCTGATTACTCAGCTAAAAAATGAAGGATTGGCAGTAGGAGCAGTAAAATTTGATTGTCTCCAGACTGATGATGATAAGATTTTCAATAATGCGGATATTCCTGCAATGAAGGGACTTTCCGCAGAATTATGTCCAGACCATTACTATATCACCAATATCTCTGACGTGTTTGGTTGGGGCGAGTCCAATTCCTTTGATTATCTTTTTACTGAAAGTGCGGGGCTCTGTAACAGATGCTCTCCATATATTAAGAACGTTCTTGCCGTTTGTGTCATAGATCAACTTAGTGGAATTCATGCTCCACAAAAAATAGGACCGCTTCTGAAACTTGCAGACATCGTGCTGATTACAAAGGGGGATATTGTTTCCCAGGCTGAGCGTGAAGTGTTTTACAGAAGAGTACAGATGGCAAACCCTAAGGCCAGCATATACCATGTCAATGGATTGACAGGGCAGGGTATAGGTGCAGTGGTGGCACAGATAAAGGACATGGCTACCGAAGAGGAGATAGAAGCTCAGGCTTTAAGATTTCCAATGCCTATGGCGCTTTGTTCATATTGCCTCGGTGAGACTAAAATTGGAAACGAGTATCAAATTGGAAATGTAAAAAAGATGATGGCCTGAATGTGAGGATAGTGAATGGTAGAAAAAAGTATAGGTGAATTATTGAAGGAGTACCCTTATATAAAGGTGTACTTAGACGATTTTGAAATAGATTTTACCCCGGAAAAAAGTTTTGATGACAACATGAATCTTCAAAGTGATGATTTTTTCCTTCAGAGAAAAATGTCCAAGTCTGAGGTTGTCAATGAATTTGATGAATACTTAAGCAACATAATCAATGCCGTAAATTATAAAGTTAGTGACATTGAGAGTATCGAAATCTTACCTGGCTATGATAAATCGAAAAAGGGTGAGATGTTTTCACCAATTGTAATAAAAAAGGGAGAGATGGTTTCTATAGTAGGTGAGACTGGAAGTGGAAAAAGTCGATTGCTGGAGGATATTGAATGGCAGGCAGATGGAGACACTCCTACTCAAAGAAGGGTATTAATAAATGGTAAAACAAAGAGCAAATTGAAAAAGACTGGGGAGCAGCAAAGGTTAATAGCTCAGCTTTCACAAAATATGAATTTTGTGTTGGATATGAATGTAAAAGACTTCCTGAGGATGCATGCGGAATGTTTTACTGGATGTGAAAACGTTGATGAACTAATAAATAAAGTTTATGAAACAGCCATCAAATTATCAGGTGAGGGCTTTAGCATGGAAACATCTGTTACAAGTTTGAGTGGTGGACAGTCAAGAGCCTTGATGATTGCGGATTGTGCTTTTTTATCCCAAGCACCTATTGTGCTGATAGATGAAATCGAAAATGCGGGTATCGATAGACGAAAGGCTATGGAGCTTTTATCCGGAGCCGATAAAATTGTTTTTATTGCGACTCATGATCCGGTATTATCATTGCTTGCGGATAAAAGAATTCTCATAAAAAATGGTGGAATTGCAAAGGTAATGAATAAGCGCAAGGAAGAGGAGCAGGCTTTAATCTACGCAGAGAAACTGGATAATGAGCTGTTGTCTTTAAGGAATAAAATTCGTAGAGGAGAGCAAATATATAGCTAGAAGAAAGAAGTGGTATTGATCCACTTCTTTTTTACAAGATTGGAATTGCTATTGAGCGTACGAGGGTTAGACATAGCTAACTAAAAGTAGTAATATATAATTGCAGGAGAAAGAGACACAAATAAAGGAGGTAGTTATGAAACCAGATTATAAAAATTGGATGCCAAAGGGAATGGTGCTGGGAACACAAGCGATTGCAGTAGTATTCCTAGTATTAACATATTTAACGTATTATAAGTTTGACAATCATATTGTGGGAAATATCTTTTGGGCTATAACTGTTATTTTTATATTGGTAAGTATTTGGATGCACTTGATGTATCGAGCTTTTTCTTATGATGGAAAAAGGAAGATGTCAAAGCAGATTATAGATGGAGTCTCTTCCTATGTGAAGATTCCAGATGGGGGCGTTGGCCTTGATGTGGGATGCGGAAGTGCAGCTCTTACTAACGCCTGCGCCAAGAAAAATCCTAATGCAAAAATGATTGGTGTGGACAGATGGGGCAAGGAATATGCTTCTTTTAGCAAGAACCTTTGTGAGAGCAATGCACAGGCAGAAGGACTTTCAAATACTTCATTTCGGCAGGGAGATGCCTGCAAGCTGGACTTCGCTGATGAGACTTTTGATGCAGTAACCAGTAATTATGTTTACCACAATATCCCAAGCAAGGACAGACAGGCTATTTTGCTAGAGACACTCAGAACCCTGAAAAAGGGAGGAACTTTTGCTATTCATGACATTATGTCAAAGGGAAAGTATGGAGATATGGAAAGCTTTGTGAAGAAACTTAAGAATATGGGCTATGAGGAAGTAAAACTCGTTGATACAACAAATGGAATGTTTATGAGCAAGTGGGAGTCTACATGGATGGGGCTTTCAGGTTCTGCAATTCTTATGGGGAGGAAGTAAACTATGGGACTTTTTAAAAAATTTGTAAGTCAGACAAGAAAACCTGAGGGATTCTTAGGGCAGATGATGGTAAATGGAATGAATAGTGGTCATGCCAAGATGGCAGATTGGGGGATGTCCCATCTACAAACAATTGAGCCTGACTCCATTTTGGAAGTTGGTTGCGGTGGTGGAAGAAATGCCTATGAGCTTATGCAGAAATATCCTTCTTCAAAGTTGACAGCTATTGATTATTCAGATGTGTCAGTTGAAAAAGCCACTGCCTACAATACTGATATGATACAGAAAGGACGCTGTAAGGTTCAGCAAGGGGATGTCTCAAATCTTAACATGGATGAACAGTACGATTTAGCTACAGCTTTTGAGACAATTTATTTCTGGCCTGGTCTTGAAAAGTGTTTTTCGGAAGTGAACAAGGCGCTAAAGCCAGGTGGAACATTTATGATTGTCAACGAGTCAGATGGTACAGATGAGGCAAGTCTTAAGTTTGAAAAAATCATTGATGGGATGACTTGTCATACTGTAAATGAAATTGAGGGGGCTTTGAAGGAAGCTGGTTTTTCAAAGATAAAGACTGACCATCATGAGAATAAGCCTTGGATTACTGTGATAGCTACTAAATAAAAAGAGAAATAAGATGAGAATATAGTATTTGTTGGAAACAATCTTAAGACAGATGAGCTTATGAAAGAACTATCGGAAAAGACAGTTTTTTTTGCATTTGCAATGTCAGCGGGACATAGGGAAAAAGACTATATTAGGTCGGTGACTTTAAATAAGCTGACAGTTGGAAATTTAAAGGGAAAAATATCTCAGGAGAGCTTTATTAGAGATATATTTTCGGAAACAAGTTTCAAAATCGTCTATGAATCTAATATGGAAGATTGGCTGTTATGCCATGCGGCATCGGTTATTCCAATAGCATTTGCCTGCTATTACTCAAATGGAGATATAAGAAAGCTGAGACACGACAAAGCCTATATCAACAGGATTATGGATGCGACTATTTCAGCATATGCTGTTTTAGAAGATAATGGTCATGAAATTATACCAGATTCAGATAAGGATTTTAGGAATCCTAAGTTTAAGAAAAAATATCTTCCGTTTTATCAGTTTATTTTTGCAACTAAACTTGGCAAATTATGTACTTCAGATCATGCCATGAATGCAGTGGATGAGATGAGCGCATTGAATAATGATTTTAAGGAATATATTAGGAAATATGGAGATATTCCGGTCGAGTGGATTGATTTAGAAAAAGACACTAATGGATATATCTGTCATGAATAATAAAATGTCACTTAATTATTCAAACTTACAGGAGAATGATTGAGTATATAAAGAGGTAGATATAATGCTTTTAACATTATTTTTAGCATTGGTATTTTGCGTGGCGATAACGCTCATGATGATTTCTGCTGTAGCGTTTATTCAGGATAAAAAGATGTTTTCTTCTGCTCCTAAGGAGGCACAGGAAGTAATTGTGCCACGAGATAAAGAACTAGTTTATGGTGCCAGAGCAATAGGTTGGACTCTAATGGTGTTTAGTTTTTTGATGATAATGGGTGTAGGCGTTATTGCCATCTGGGATGGATTTAGAAGTGATTTTACATTTTGGCAGTTCTTCTTTAGATTTGTTTTTATATTCACGGTCTATAAGCTTTATGACATGATATGTTTCGATTACTTTTTGCTTATGAAATATCAGTTCTTCCAGTTTTATTTTCCTGAAGTGGAAAGTTTATATAGGAACAGGAGGTATGGATACAATATTAAGAGCCAGCTGCTGAAGTTGTTGGTTATTTTTCCAGTAGTTTCAGCGCTTGGGGCTTGGATATGTGTATTGTTTTGAGACTGAGAAAAAGGAAGGAATGCTATTGTGAGCGTAAAATATGAAATAATAAAAGGTATAGTAAAAGCTTTAAATTTGAAAAAGATATATTTTGGCGGCAGTACAGAAACATTTATTGAAAGTAAAAGAAAGCAAAATGACAAAATTATTATTCCAGACTTGCAGGATAATGATTTTAATATCAGTCGTATTCAGATTAATGGATGTACAGTTCTGAAATTGATTCATAAGAAAAAAGTAAATAGAGCCAACATTTTTATAATCGGCGGGGGAATGGTTATGGCTCCAAGACCAGCATCAGTGAAAAAAGCGCTGAGATTTGCAAAAGAAACCGGGCTGGACGTCTATGTCCCTTATTATCCCCTTTGCTTGGATTATCCAATTACAAAAGCTTATGAAATGATACATGAGACTTATAAGGAAATGCTTAAAGATTATGATGCTAAGAATATAAGTATCCTTGGTTCTTCTTCCGGAGGCAATTTGGCCTTGGGAATAGTGACATATATTAATGATGGTCATAAGGAGATTCCTATGCCAGGGCACATAATTGCACTTTCACCGGGCACTTGCGTTAATTCAGAAGAAGAGTGGAATAGGATGGTAGAACTTGATAAAAAGGATGTTATGGTGCCTGCAGATTATATGAAGCGAGCTGTAGACATTATGAAACATGGAGATGATACGGTTCCAGATTATATGATTTGGCTTCAGAAAGGTGATTTTACAAATTGCCCTCCAGTATCATTTATATATGGTTCTGATGAGACCCTTTATGCATGCGCTCCATCTTTCGAGGAAGTAATGAAGAGATATGATGTGAAGTACAATATGATTGTAGGGAAAGGAATGTTCCATTGCTATCCAGTGTTCCCAATTGTTAAAGAAGCTAAGGAAGGCTGGTGTCAGATGGTTCAGTTGGCAAAAGAGACATATGCAATTTGAAGAAATGGGAAATATGTCGGGAAAAACATTAATGCTTCTCCCAGGGACATGTTGCGATTGGCAGACAAATTTTGGAACAGTGATTCCAGCTTTATCAGAAAAATATCATCTCATATGTGTTAACTATGATGGTTTTGATGGAAGTGATGATATTTTTCCTGATATGATTACAGTTACTGAGAAGATCGAAAAATATATTATTGAAAAACATGGTGGCAGATTAGATGGAGCAATAGGGTCATCGCTTGGTTCTAGTTTCGTAGGTCAGCTTGTCATGAGAAAAAATGTACATATAGATCATGCGATTTTTGGAAGTCCGGATTTGGATCAGAGTGGGAAGTTGGCAGCAAAACTTCAATCTATGTTAGTAGTTCCTCTCCTCACTAGTTTTACAAAAAGTGAAAAGAAGAGAAATAAGACTAAAGAGAAACTTAAGAGCTTCTTTTTGATGGACGATGAGACTGCAGAGAAGTTTATGAATTGTTTTTCGAAGTTCAGTCCAGAATCTATTAAGAATGAGTATTATACTGATTTACTCACCCATCTTAAAGATGATATAGAAGTTGAAGGTACTAAAGCACATTTTATTTATGCAAATAAGATGGGAGAGAAATATTTAAAGCGTTATAAGAAGTATTTTCATAATCCAGAAATCAGAGAATTTAATATGCAGCACGAGCAGTGGCTTTTTGGGAACGAAGAATACGCGAAGCCAGTACTTAATGCAATAGATGAATTTATGGCAGCATAGGATGCTGAACTTCATTTTTTGCATTCGGAAATCTATAGGCGGAGGACTAGATGAGAACTGATAAAGAATATAAAGACCTTACAATTAAAGAATTTTCTAAGGCGGCAGCAATTTATGAGAGTGGTAATGCTGGAATATATGAGATGTGTAAGGATGACTATCCATATATAGCATCGGAACTTGAGAAAGAGGAGTATCATGATTTGCTGGATTGTGGCTGTGGTACAGGACCGATGATTTCATTGCTTTATGAGGAGGATGCCACTAAGCATTACACAGGTATAGATATTACTCCTAAAATGATTGAGGTGGGAAAAGCCAAGAATTTGACAGGAGTTGACTGGGTTGTTGGAGACTGCGAAAACTTGCCATTTCAGGAGGGTTCATTTGATGTAATCATTTGTTCCAACAGTTTTCATCATTATCCTAATCCTCAAGCTTTCTTTAATAGTGTGGAAAAAGTTTTAAGACCAGGTGGAAGGCTCATCCTTCAGGATTATACTGCTCCGAAAGTTGTACTGTGGATTATGAATCATACAGAGATGCCACTTGCAAATCTTGTTGGACATGGTGATGTAAAGGCTTATACACTTGATGAAATCAAGGCGTTTTGTGATAAATCAGGTTTGAAAATAGAAAAGCTTGAATCGGCTAAAAAATTCAGAATGCATTTAGTGGCAAGGAAGAAATGAGTGATTGTTTAAGGGAGTTTATTGAATGCTTTTAACCATTTTTCTTACATTAGTATTTTGTGTAGCGATAACACTTATGATGCTTTCTGCAGTGGCATTTATCCAAGATAGGAAGATGTTTTCATCAGCTCCGAAGGAAGCACAGGAAGCAATTATTCCAAGAGATAAAGAGCCAATTGCTGAAGTTGTTAATTATATTCCCTGTAGTGTCAGCATTTGCAGCATGGGTGTGTAGTAGTATTTGAAAGGTGAAGGAGTTTATGATTAAAACAACATTAAAAATCGACGGTATGATGTGTGGCATGTGCGAGGCACACATTAATGATGTAATTAGAAAGGTAGTTCCAAATGCTCAGAAGGTAAAGAGTTCCCATACCAAGGGAGAGAGTACTTTTATCTCAGAGCAGGAACCAGATGGAGATAAGATTATTGCAGCAATAGCTGAGACTGGTTACACTGTTCAGTCCGTAAATACGGAACCATATACAAAGAAGTTTTTTGGATTATTCTAGGTGGTGATAGGGTTAGTTTTATATGGGAGCTTCCAAATGGAAGCTCTTTTTGTTCTGAAAATCTATGAATGATATTTGACGCGCGTCAAATAAGAATGTAAAATGCTGGTAGGAGGAATTTCTATGGAAACAAGTGTGATTATAGAAAAGCAGGATTTGACATACTTGAAATGGTCTCATACCAGGAATTCTAGCGGGACTGCAGGAACGTTTTTGAAATCTCAAGAAATAAAGGGCGGAAAAAAGGTATATTATAAACTTTCTTTATTTGACAGTGAAAAAGGCATAATTGGACATGAGTGCGTAAATGAAATCATTGTAGATAGACTTCTGACAATTCTTGGGGTGGAGCATTTGCATTACAATTTAATACATGCAGATGTGGAAATTGAAGGTAAAGTACTAGAAACATGGTTATGCGCTTCTGAGGATTTTAAGAGTAGGGGAGAAACTAAGACCGCACTAGATGGGTATTATCAGGCTAATTCACTGCCTGGTGAAAGTCATTATTATTTTTGTGTTCGAAATGGCTGGGAAAAATATATAGATGTAATGATAGTAGTGGATTATCTGATTATGAATCGGGACAGGCATGGGGCAAACATAGAAGTTTTACGAAATGCCAGAAAGAAGACATTAAGAATTGCGCCATTGTTCGATCATGGATTATCACTTTTATGCTCTTGTCATTTGGAGGAAGAGATTGTTGCTTTTGATGTTATGAAGGACATGCCTTGCCAAAACTTTATTGGCAGCAGATCTTCATTGGACAATCTCAAACTTATACAAAACAAAAATGGGTTATTCCATGGATCTTTAACTATTGAAAGTAAAGCTATATTATTTGGCGGTTTGAAGGGCGTTATTTCACAAAATCATATGGATAAGATATGGGATATGATTTATTCAAGGTGGTGTTATTATGAGAGTCTTTGCAATTCATGACGAAGATTTGGACAGGCAGGATGAAATAGGATTTCTTTTTTATTACGAACGGCGAGAAGAGTTTGTGATTGAACTAAGGGAAGATTTGACAGAGTGGGAGGCACCACTTCTTTTTTCATCCCAGGTTAGGGGCGGAATTTTTACAGTCACTAAAGAAATTTCAAAACTCTGGGTGGATGAGCGTGTGATACCTAGTGGAAGGCAGAATATTGGTTATATTTTGAAGAATGCAAAGCTTTCTGCTTATAGCGAAGGAAAAATGTTAGCGCTGAGTAAAGCAAAATCCTCTCAGGATTCCTGTTATATTGAAGAGGCGGACAAGGAGGCTTTGCCAGACTGGGTTATGGAAAGGCAAAAAAATAATATTTATGAGGTTTTTCCATATGATGGCGAGAGGATAATATGCTTATTATCTGATGATGGTGCCATTGAGGTAGACTTAAAAAAATGTGTTGAGTTTACACCTAAGGTTAATACGATAATAGGGAATAAGCGCCTTATGGATACTGTGCAGGTAGATGTTGGCGGATATGGAGTCATGTTTAATGATTCAATTTCGCTTAGTAAAAAAGTCTTATTGGATGTTGGTGTCATGTTGCCAATATATGCAAATGCTTTTGATAAGTATGTGAGACATTGTGTTGTTAATACCAGTGAGGCTTGCGAAAGACTGGGATGTTCCAGACAAAATCTTTCATATTATGTAAAAAATGATATGCTTAGTCCGTTGAAGTCAGGTTGGAGAGAAAATGTATTTCTGAAAGGTGAACTGGATAGACTTGATTAATGAGAAATACAATCAATAAGAGAGTTGCATTTGCAACTCTCTTTATTTACATTTAGTTATAGAATAAACATGTAAAGGAAAAGATAATTAGAAGAAATGTAGGAGGTATTCTCATGAGCAATCTTAATGAAAGAAAAGTAGCTGTTGTAGGTTGTGGATTTGTTGGTTCAGCATCGGCTTTTGCCCTTATGGAGAGCGGATTGTTTTCCGAGATGGTTCTTATTGATGTGAACAAGGACAAGGCTGAAGGAGAAGCTTTGGACATCAGTCATGGTTTGCCTTTTGCAAAGCCTATGTCAATATATGCAGGAGATTATAAGGATGCCGGTGATGCAGCAGTGGTAGTTGTAACAGCAGGTGCAGGACAGAAACCTGGTGAGACAAGACTTGATCTTGTAAAGAAGAACGTGGGGATTTTCAAATCAATCATTCCTGAGATTACAAAATACAATAAGGATGGAATACTGCTTATTGTAGCTAATCCAGTTGATATTTTAACCTCCGTGGCTGCAAAGCTTAGTGGCTTTCCTGAGAACAGAGTGTTTGGCTCAGGAACAGTACTTGATACTGCTAGATTTAAATATCTACTTGGAGAGCATCTTGATGTAGATAGTCGTTCTGTTCATGCATTTATAATTGGTGAGCATGGTGATAGCGAGATAGCTGCCTGGTCCAGCGCAAATGTATCTGGCATTCCAATCCATGATTTCTGCGAAATGCGTGGTCACTTTGAACATGAAAAATCTATGAAGAAAATTGCAGAGGACGTAAAGAACAGTGCCTACGGTATTATTGAAAAGAAGGGGGCAACCTACTACGGAATAGCCATGAGCGTACGCAGAATTTGCGAGGCGATAATCCGTGACGAAAAGTCGATTCTTCCTATTTCAAGTATTCAGCATGGTGAATTTGGAATTGATGGTGTGGCTCTTAGTATGCCAGCTATTGTTGGCAGAAATGGAGTGGAAGGCTCTGTGCCTATCAGACTTAATGAAGATGAAAAGGCAGCGTTAAAGGCTTCGGCTGATACGTTGAAGAAGGTGCTTGAGGAAACTGCATAATTGATAAAAATACTCAATAACAACAGATAATTTAACTTGTGAATTTACAGGAGTTCTGCTATTCTACTTTTGGTTAGCATTCGCTAACTGCGTGTAGATCATTGCAGAACTCCTTTTTTGTCCAAAGAGTTGCTACCTCTTGAAAAAGGAGTTCTCAAAACTCTTTTGAAAGGATGGTTTTTTATGGATTATTTAGAAATTGAAAAGGTAATTGGTAGAGAGATTCTTGATTCAAGAGGAAATCCAACAGTTGAGTGTGAGGTTACTCTTGTAGATGGAACAGTAGGTAGAGGAATGGCTCCATCAGGTGCATCAACAGGTGAGTTTGAGGCACTTGAGCTTAGAGATGGAGATAAAAATAGATATTTAGGTAAGGGTGTTCTTAAGGCAGTTGAGAATATCAATGGCCCTATTGCAGATGCTATTTGTGGTATGGATGCTTCTGATATCTATGCTATTGATGCAGCAATGATTTCAGCAGATGGCACAAAGGATAAGTCAAACTTTGGTGCTAATGCAATTCTCGCAACCTCCATTGCTTGCTGTAGAGCAGCTGCAACAGCTCTTGATATTCCTCTTTATAGATTTTTAGG
>JAEEGL015388519.1_pt1 | contig 13503 bp, 10 predicted proteins | sample 9134231 | NCBI WGS metagenome assembly JAEEGL01 (sample SAMN16246548, study PRJNA631951) | gut metagenome | biome: gut microbiome; feature: rumen; material: fiber-attached | host: Bos | place: Iran: Karaj | collected 2018-10
GAGTTCTGGGAGACGCTTTGACATACGTGTTATCTCGTCCACGGATGTTGTACCGCCACATAGTGCAGCTTCTATATCTGCTTTCTCCTTGTTGAGAGCCTCAAGGTCTTTCTCCAGTTGTTCAAACTCCTTCTTTTCCTTGAATGTCAGACGGCGTGCACGATTGGCATTCCTGTCATCTGCTGATGTCTGAGCAGGAGCGGCACCCTTAGTTGATGCCTCAAGCTTTGCTTTCTCTTCCTTCTCCTTGGCTGTCTTCCACTCACGATACTGAGAGTAGTTGCCTGGAAAGTCGCGTATGTCACCATTGCCATTGAACACGAGGAGGTGGTCAACCACCTTATCCATGAAATAACGGTCGTGGCTCACGATGATAAGACATCCCTTGAAGTTCTTCAGGTACTCCTCAAGTATCTGGAGCGTCACGATGTCGAGGTCATTTGTAGGCTCATCAAGAATGAGGAAGTTTGGCGACTTCATCAAGACGGTACAGAGGTACAATCTGCGTCGCTCACCACCACTCAACTTATATATATAGCTGTGCTGTTCCTCAGGTGGAAAGAGGAAATGCTGGAGGAACTGACTTGCCGAGAGTTTCTCGCCACCACCCATATCCACATATTCGGCAATATCACGAACGGCATCTATGACCTTCTGATCCTCACGGAACTTCATGCCTTCCTGACTGTAATGGCCGAAACGAACCGTCTCGCCAATCTCTATCGTACCGCTGTCATGAGGTTCAAGTCCGAGAAGCATCTTCACGAATGTGGATTTGCCTGTACCGTTGTTACCCACTATACCCATCTTCTCATAACGGGTAAAGTTGTATTCAAAGTCCTTGAGGATTACCTTATCGCCAAATGACTTGCACACGTTCTTTGCCTCAAATATCTTTGAGCCGATGTACGTGCCCTTCATCTCCAGCTTCACCTTCTCGTCCTGAATACGTGTCTTGGCTACCTTCTCCAGTTCATAGAACGAATCTATGCGGTAGCGTGCCTTGCTCGAACGTGCACAAGGAGTGGAACGCATCCACTCGAGTTCCGTACGATAGAGGTTATTGGCACGAGTTATGTAGGCATTCATGTTGTCAAGTCTCTCCTGACGTTTCTCCAGATAATAGGCATAGTTGCCCTTGTAGGTGTAGAGACGCATGTCGTCCATCTCGATGATGGTTGAACAGATGCGGTCAAGGAAATAACGGTCATGAGTAACCATGAGCAAAGCCATTGTGGTGCGTGAGAGGAACCCCTCAAGCCACTCTATCATCTCAAGGTCGAGGTGGTTGGTAGGCTCATCAAGGATAAGCATATCTGGCTGAGAAGCGAGTACACGGGCAAGTGCTATGCGCTTGACCTGTCCTCCCGACAGCTGTGTGTCAGGTCGCTCTGCTTCTTCGGCAGTTATCTTCATCTGAGTGAGGTACTGCCTATAGAGTTGCATATACTCATCACTCTTGCCATTCAGCTGTGCCTTGTCAATCTTAGGGCTCTGTTCGAGATAGCCAATCTTCAGGTCGTTCCTGAATATCATCTTACCACCATCGTGTCCCTCATGTCCAGCAATGATGCTGAGGAGGGTTGACTTTCCCGTTCCGTTCTTTGCAATAAGACCGATATGCTCCCTCTCGTTGATGGTGAAGGAGATGTCCTCAAATAGCACACGATGACCGATGCGCTTGGTTAGTCCTAATACTTCAAGAAATGGTGATGGCATGAGAAAAATTAAAAATTAAAAATGCAAAATTAAAAATGATAAGATGATACCCTTTCATTAGTCACCCCTCTCGCCATAGAGGGAGAGAGGGGATGGGAGTGAGAGGGTCTTTACATCTTCTTCATTGCCTGCTCAAGGTCGGCGATAATGTCTTCTACATTCTCGATACCGACAGAGAGACGTACGAGGTCTGGTGCTACGCCTGCCTCACGCAACTGCTCGTCAGTCAGCTGACGGTGTGTGTGGCTTGCAGGATGAAGCACACATGTACGGGCATCTGCCACGTGAGTCACGATAGATATGAACTCAAGGTTGTCCATGAACTTAATGGCATCCTCACGAGTACCCTTGAGTCCGAATGCGATAACGCCACACGAACCATTAGGGAGGTATTTCTTGCCGAGTTCATAATATTTGTTTGATGGAAGACCGCAATAGTTTACCCATCCAACTTTTTCGTTCTTCTCAAGCCACTCTGCCACCTTCTGAGCATTGGCACAATGCTGCTTCATACGAAGGGCGAGAGTCTCAAGACCGAGGTTGAGGAGGAATGAGTTCTGTGGTGCAGGTATGCTACCGAGGTCACGCATCAACTGGCTCACGAGCTTAGTCATGTATGCGCCCTTGCCGAATGCCTTGGTGTATGTAAGTCCGTGGTAGCTCTCATCTGGAGTTGTGAGTCCCTTGAACTTGTCTCCATAAGCTTCCCAGTCGAAGTTACCGCTATCCACTACGGCTCCGCCAACCTGAGTGGCGTGTCCGTCCATGTACTTTGTAGTTGAGTGTGTCACGATGTCGCATCCCCACTCGAAAGGACGACAGTTGATAGGAGTAGCAAAGGTGTTATCCACGATGAGTGGCACTCCATGCTTATGAGCCATCTTTGCAAAACGCTCTATGTCGAACACCTTACCTCCAGGGTTGGAGATTGTCTCGCCAAAGAAACACTTGGTGTTAGGACGGAACTCCTTCTCTATGCGCTCATCATCCCAATCTGGGTCAACGAAGGTGCACTCTATGCCGAGTTTCTTCAAGGTAACGCCAAAGAGGTTGAACGTACCTCCGTAGATGGTGTTGCTTGTGATGAAGTGGTCGCCTGCCTCACAGATGTTGAAGATAGCGTAGAAGTTGGCTGCTTGTCCTGAACTTGTGAGGACACAGCCCACACCACCTTCGAGTGCGTTGATTTTCTTAGCCACCGCATCATTTGTTGGATTGGCAAGACGAGTATAGAAATATCCCTCATCCTTGAGGTCAAAGAGACGAGCCATCTGCTCGCTTGTATCGTACTTGAATGTTGTACTTTGATATATTGGGAGCTGCTGTGGCTCACCCTTTGTTGGTTTCCATCCGCCATGAATGCAGATGGTTTCAAGATTCTTTTTCATTTATCGTTCTGTTTTATTTATCCGTTTGAGAGTGCAAAGAAACGAAAAAATCGGCAAATATGCAAGTGTTAGCTGATTTACAGCTCCACATTTGCCAATTCCCAGCCATCCGCAGCTTGCAACGTGCGTATTCCACATTCCTTTGCTGCATCGAGATTGGCTTTGGCATCGTCTATGAATAGACATTCCTCACCCTTGGCGTCAATCTCCTTGAGTACCTGCTCGTAGATGCGATAGTCAGGTTTTGCAAGGTGCATCTCGTGAGACAGGAACACACGGTCAAAGAATATGTCAGTTGTGTGTCCTTCTGCCTTGAAATATTTGTCCTCGATGTATCGCCAATGGCAGTCGTTGGTGTTTGACAACATATAGACATTATAACGTGAGCGGAGAGACTTGATGACCTTGAGCCTCTCTTCAGGAATGGAGAGGAGACAAGAGTTCCACGCATCTTCCAACTGCTCAAGAGTCGTACCCTCATGACAATAGCGGAGAAATCCGTTGAAGAAATCCTGAGTGCTTATCTTGCCCAACTGGTAGAGTTCCATAGGGCCACTCACGCTCATGCCCTCGCATACGGTTGCTCCACCCGACTTCTGGGCACTCATCATCTCCTTTACAGGTACTCCGAGAGCTTCGATGCGCTTAAGGCAGCTCATCATGTCTATGTTGATGATGACACCTCCAAGGTCAAATATTATGTTCTTTATATTATTATCGTCTGTAAGTTTCATAATCATATTTATCTTGCACAAAATGCAAAAAGAAAACGTCATTTTATGCCAGTCAGATTGCAAATTTACGAAAGAAAGCGTGTCATACAAACTTTTTTACGTCTTTTGAACAAATAAAAAAGCAAAATGTATGGTAGTGTGAGTTTTAAACGTTAATTTTGTAACGCATAATAGAAAAAATTGTAACAATCACTTCCCTCTGATACCTATAAAGAGGAAACCAAAAAGAAATAAAACGATGAGACAAAGTACCAGTTTTTTTATGGAGATTATACGAGGCATAATGGGATTATGCTTGGTCGTATATTATTTGTTCCGTTTGGCAAAGGCATAACATATCTATGCAAAAGGCTGAAGACGGAGCGAATGAAAGATTATTTGTATTGTTCGTCGCTCTCATGAATTCAGGATTCGTAACATCTAACTTGCACATCTAACACAAGATCTCAAGCCATTTTACTAACGCACACGAACTCTGAAACGACTAAAGGATTAAAGCGAATGGAGACTTGCCACAAGGCATGTTTTCGTTCGTTTTTTTTATTGTCACGCAATATGCTTTTTCTACCTTACGAGAGTCTCATGTGAGTCTCATGTAAGTCAGTACTTAGTCAGTACTTTATCAGAGCCATATTTCTACCTTTTTTTCAACGAATATGAACTTACATTATGATACCTCAGTATTTGTTCGGGAATACTTCGGGGATTGTTCGCTTTTCCTTCGGCACGCACATTTTGACAGAAAGACACTTGCCTGTTCACTTCGACGTGACATAATGTCATTATAACCTAACATTTCCCTACATTTGCTAAGAGAAACAAACAGGAACATAAGAGAAACATAAGGGAAACAAAAAAGGTTGGCAGAATCCGAAGATAATGCCAACCATAATATCTTAATTAATATATTGTCTATAATTAGAACTTGAGAGTGAGACCAAGTGAAAGGTCCTCGCCATTTGCATTAAGACCGAAAAAGCTATGATCATCCTTTTCATTATAGTAACCGAGGTAACCAAGCTTAGCATCAAGCTCAACCTTTGGAGAAAGTTCTACCTTAACACCTGGACGAACGCCAATGTTGAAAGTCTGTGTATCACCACCACCTTCATAGTTTAACTTACCAAAACCGAAGCCACCATCGATGAAGAAAGTAGCAATACCACACTTAGCAAAGTTGTAACGAGCAAATGGAGCAATACGGAATGCATCCTTTTGATCACCTTTAGCAACATCTCCCATATTAGCATAACCTACCTCAAGGGCAATATCCCAATTCTCATCAAGAGAATAACCGATAGTAGGAGAGATTGCAAAAGTAGTGTTAGAATCACCACCCTTTGGGCTTGTCACACCAAAGCCGAGACCACCACCAATCCATACCTGTGCAGAAGCGCAAAGTGAAGAAGCTGCAACGAGTGCAGTAAGAATAATCTTTTTCATAATTTTTTTGTTAGATTTTTTCGTTTTTGTTTTTCCTACTCTTTTTATCAATTAGAAATTTTTTCACCTGGACGAGGTTTTCGGAATCTCCTCGCTCATTGTTTTTTGCGGTGCAAAGTTAAACCACATTTTTTCATCTGACCAAAATTTTCAGGCCTAAAAATGCATTTTATTCGCGTTTTTACAACAGATTTCAACCTTTAGGACACTTTGTATCCATATTTGAAAGCATTTTTCAGCTTATTATCCACTCTTCTATCGCCTCAATGAGGGCATCATTTTCATCTTTTTTCTGTACTGCGATACGGAAAAAAGAGCTGTCAAGTCCCTCAAAATTGCCTGCATCTCGAATCAATATTCTGTGCTCATGAGCAAGATAATCTTTCAAGGAGGCAGCTTTTCCCATTCTCAACTTGCATAATAATATATGTGTGTCGGATGGCCATGTCTCTATACAACCGAGTTTCTGCAATCTTTCTGCCACCCTCTCACGTTCTGCCATGAGTGTCTCCACATCGAGTCGATATTCGTCCTCATGTGCAAGGAGGTAATGTCCAGCATCTATTGCCACCTGATTGACCGACCAAGGCATCCTCTGAAGCCTGATGTTATTCAGGAGGGCAGCATTAGCGGTAATGTAGCCGATGCGAAGTCCCGGAACGGCATACTCCTTGGTCATGCTATGAATCATGATGACATTAGGCAACTCTGCCGCCTCCTTTGGCATAATAAGCGGTTTGAGAGTGAATGGCGCATAACTGGCATCAAGCACAAAGATGACATCCTCATGCTTACGGAAGCATTCCATCAACTCATCCTTGTCTATTACGCTTCCCGTAGGATTATTAGGATTGCACAACCACACCATCTGCGCACGCTCAGGTATCTGGTCGAGTGCATAGATGGAACATAGCGTGTGCTCGTGTATGCGACAGGCATCCGCATATTCGGAGAACGTTGGCATTAATACGGCAGTCTTGCTCCTACGGAACGTCTGTGCCGTAAGGTATATGGCTTCCGTTGCGCCATTAGTCACGCACACCTCCTCTGGCTTGATGCCAAGCATCATGGCAAGCTCTGCCTCCAGAGAGGTAGGTGAAGGCTCTGGATACGAAGCCACATTATCCAACTTATCTGCAAGATAACAATACAATCCTTCATGGTCGAAGTGATTATACACATTTGAACTGAAATTTATACGTATATCCTTGTACCTATATACGTCATCTCCGTGACCGTTAAGCATAAGCAAAAGCCCCTAAAATTATGAATTATTAATTCTTAATTATCTCATATATCTTATCTATATCCACATATTTTCGGACGTGTTCGGCAAGCAGGTCATACTGCTTATCCTTGAATTCCTCTGCAGTCATGGCAGGTGCTTCGCTGGCACGCTTGGCAAGAGGACTTACCACATAATCTATGACGGCAGGATTGTCAAGTATGCCATGAACATAAGTGCCAAGACACTTGTCTTGAATATAAACGAGAGGCAAATCTTCTTCCACAAATTGTTCGTGTCGTTCGCCCTCGCCATTTAGAGTGAGAGTACTCTTCCTTGTCCTTCCCTGATGAATCTCATAGCCCTTGCATCGGTTTCCCCCAAAGTCGAACTCTACCTGACGTGTGACTTTATCTGCTGTCATGACCGTCTCGACAGGAAGGATTCCAAGACCTGGGAGACAAGGCACACTACCTTCCACTCCGTCAGGGTCACTCACCATCTGTCCGAGCATCTGATAGCCACCACATATCCCTATTATGGTCTTACCATCCTTGTGCGCACGTATTATTGCTTGTGCCACCCCATTACGACGGAGTTCATAAAGGTCATCAAGCGTTGCCTTTGTACCCGGAAGGATGATGATGTCCGACTTCTCTATATCCTTTATATTATTTGTATAGAAAAGATTCACTCGCTCATCTCTCTCAAGGATGTCAAAATCCGTAAAGTTGGAGATGTGCCTCAAGAGGATTACAGCCACCTGAACCTTACGGCAGCTCCCTCCCTGTTGGGAGGGCTGGGGTGGGTCCAGGTCTTTCCTTTTCCTGTCAAGTTCCACGCTATCCTCTTCTTCTATCACGATATCCTTGAACATAGGCACGACACCAAGGACAGGTACTCCACAGAGTTCCTCCATCATCTTGCGTCCCTCGTCAAAGAGACGGAGGTCGCCACGAAACTTATTGATGATTATTCCCTTTATACGTGCCTTGTCCTCTGGCGTCTGCAACATTATGCTTCCATACACGCTTGCAAACACGCCCCCACGGTCGATGTCTGCCACGAGTATGACATCTGCATCTGCATGACGAGCCATAGGCATATTGACAAGGTCAGAATCACGCAGATTTATCTCCGACACGCTTCCCGCACCTTCCATGACGATGGGATTATACTTGGCAGCAAGACGGTCGAACGCATCGTTTACCGCCTGCCTCAGCTCTTCCCTACCCTCCTTACGGAAATAGTCGTAGGCAGAGCGGTTACCAACAGGCTTGCCGTTGAGCACAACCTGAGTGGAATGTTCCGAGTTAGGCTTGAGCAAGAGCGGGTTCATGTCGGTATGTGGAGCCAGTCGTGCCGCCTCTGCCTGTACAGCTTGTGCACGTCCAATCTCCATGCCCTCTGGCGTGGCATACGAGTTGAGAGCCATATTCTGCGCCTTGAATGGTGCGGGATGATAACCATCCTGCACAAAGATGCGGCACAGAGCCGTGACAAGCACGCTCTTTCCCACGTCGCTACCAGTTCCCACCAGCATCAAGGGATGAAGTCTTTCTTTATTATTCATAGTTAGCGTTCTTTCAGCCAAGTTCAACACTCATCTCTGTACCCCCGCATCGTAGGATGTCGCCATCATGAAGTATTACGCCCTCGTTGGTGAGAGCTTCTCCGTTGACAGTCATCGGCACAGATGGCATCCTCCATGAATACGTTGGATTGGCGGTACGCACATTCACGCAACAGCCACGACACATGGAACAGGCATGCTGACGGTCGGAGCGTATTCCCTTAGGGCACTCCGTACGCCATTGTCCAAGACGAAGTCTCCAACCATCATCACCCTTGGTGAGCTGACATTGGAACACATCCATTGCCACATCATCCACGGCTATGACATTGTGAGCCTCATCCGTCATACGACCGATGGTAACGATTGTCCTTGCACGACTAAGGAAGTCTTCGAGGACATATTCTGTATTATTAAAAGATATTTTCATCTGACCTTCCCCCAACCCCTTCCTTTCAAGACGGGGAGTAGTTACACTTTTTGCGTATTATCTCTCGTATTGCAAAGATACGATGGATTTTTGACACTTGCAATTGCGAGAATCAAAAAAGCATAGTATCTTTGCAACATATCTTTTAGAGATAAAGAATATAACACAAATGAGTAACTACTCCCCGTCCTATAGGAAGGGGTTGGGGGAAGGTCATTTATTTATGATTCTAATATTCGGAGGAACAACGGAAGGACGCATCGCAGCAGAAACTCTTGATGATGCAGGCAAGCCATTCTACTACAGCACCAAGTCGGGGCTACAGGAGGTGGTAATGCGCCATGGCATACAGATTACGGGTGCCATGACGCAGGATGACATCGTGGACTTCTGCAAGGAGCACGCAATTGTGTGTATGGTGGACGCCGCACATCCCTTTGCCGAAAACCTGCACAAGACGATAGCCGAAGCTGCATGTAAGACGAGCATACCTGTCATACGACTTCTGCGACCTGCATCGGGAAGGATAAAGGATGCGACCTATTGTAAGACATACGACGAGGCAATAGCTGCCATGGAACAACAAGGTGTCAGGCGACTCCTTGCACTCTCCGGTGCAAACACCATAAGCAAGCTGAAACCTTTCTGGCAACACCATGAGACATTCTTCCGCATCCTTCACCGACAGGAGAGTATTGACATAGCAGACAGGAACGGATTTCCTGAGAGTAACCTCCTTTTCTATAATGAGGACAATGAACTGCCATCCATAGAGGACGAGACAGCCATGATGCAGAGCGTCCGTGCCAATGCAATCATAACCAAGGACTCAGGAGAAAACGGAGGAATGCCTGCCAAGACGGAAGCCGCACATCGCTTAGGGATAAAGATATTCGTCATCGAACCACCTGTCTTGCCAGCCAGTTTCATCATAGTTACAGGCAAGTACACGTTACGAAGGGCTATCGAAGGGCTATCGAAGGATTTCTTCCCTCTCCGCACAGGAATAACGACGGGTGCTTGTGCCACGGCTGCAACGAAAGGCGCACTCCTTGCACTCCTCACAGGTGAGTCACAAGAGGAAGTGAGCTTTGCCCTTCCCGATGGCGAGATACTGACCATCCCCATAACAGAAACCATCCTTGGCGACGGCTATGCCGAATGTATAGTAACAAAGGATGCTGGCGACGACCCAGACGTGACGAACGGATGCAGAGTTCATTCGCACGTAAGTCATGGCACACAAGGCATCCGCTTCATAGGTGGAAGCGGCGTGGGTACGGTCACTCTTCCTGGGTTAGGTCTTGAGATAGGAGGTCCTGCCATCAATAATACTCCACGACAGATGATGACAAACGAGATAAGGGCGTTGTCGGACAAAGACTATGACGTGACAATAAGCGTGGAAGGTGGCGAGGAAATTGCGAAACGCACATTCAACTCCAAGGTAGGTGTCGTTGGTGGCATAAGCATCATCGGCACCTCGGGTATAGTGTCACCACTCAGCAACGAGGCATTCATCGAGAGCCTCCGTCGTGAGCTACAAGTGGCAAAGGCAATAGGTACGACACACATCATCTTCGTGTCAGGAAAGAAGGCAGAGGAAGCGTTAAAAGCCCCACATCCCCCAAAGGGGGCGGCTTTCCAGCACGATGAGAACAACACTCTCTTTGCTATTCTCGACAAAGAACGCTCTTTGCTTACTCCCCCTTCGGGGGTTGGGGGGCCTCGCTTCATCCACTACGGCAATGCCATAGGTGAGGCTCTCAAGGCGGCATACGAACTGGGATTCCGCAAGGTGACACTTGGCATCATGATTGGTAAGGCAGTAAAACTGGCAGAGGGTAACCTCGACACCCATTCGCACAAGGTTACGATGAACAAGGAGTTCCTCAGGCAACTTGCTGGCAAGGATGCCGACAAGATTGACGGAATAACGATGGCAAGGGAACTGTGGGACATCATGCCACAAGCGTTCTTCGACAAGATTCACGACGAATGTTACCGCCATTGCCGTAGCGTGTTCCCAGATGGCACACTCAACGTAAAAATAATCAAGAATGAATAGTCATAACACCATACATTTCGTGTCGCTTGGCCCTGGAGGTGCTGACCACGTCACCCTCGGCAACGCAAGACAGATTGAAGCTGCCGACAAGGTCTATTGTTTCGGCTCAGGAGGCAAGTCACATTGCGCCGACACTCTCATGATTCTCGGTCATGAGAGCAAAACAGAGGTCATCGACATACCCATGGCAAGTGACCGTACAGATGCCATGACCGCATACGAGGCACTTGCACGCAAGATTGCCATTGACTATCACGATGGCAAGCGCATAGCCGTGGCAACCGAAGGCGACACAGGGCTATTTGCCACCACACATTATGTGATGGACATACTCACGGATCACGGCATCTCATGCAGACAACATGCAGGTGTACCTGCCTTTATCGCCGCAGGAGCAATGGCTCGTCTTCATCTTGCCAAGCTTGACGAACGACTGCTCATAGTTCCCGGCACGATTACGGCAGACGAACTCGGCACTCTCGTTGAGAACGGTACGAACGTAGTCATCATGAAACCGTCGAAAGCCACAGAGGAGATACACAAGTGCATCAGGTCACATCCCGAGTTCCAATACCACTATTTCCGTAACGTGGGAATGGCTGACGAGAAGTACATATATGATAAGGTAGAACTTGCAGAGATGCACTACCCATACTTCTCGATTATGATCATAATGAAACAGAAAGAACAATGAAAGGATTCCTCATAGCAGCCGCATCATCCAATAGCGGCAAGACAACAATAACAATGGGCATACTACGTGCACTCCGTAACAGGGGCTTACGGGTACAGCCATTCAAGTGTGGTCCTGACTACATCGACCCGATGTTCCACTCGATGGCATCGGGCAATGACTCCGTGAACCTCGACACTTGTATGGCAAGCCCAGAACAGATGGCAAACATGTTCCGCACCTACGCCAAGGATGCTGACGTATGCGTGGTGGAAGGTGTGATGGGACTGTACGACGGCTACGACAAGTGGCACGGTAGTAGTGGCGAGATTGCCGCTATGCTCGACATCCCAGTGATACTCGTGGTCAACGCCAAGAGTGCCGCCTACTCCGTTGCCCCACTCATATATGGATTCAAGAATGCTCCTATCATACCTTGCGAGGATGGCACACGCAAGCCAGTCAACATAGCAGGAGTGATATTCAACATGGTGGCATCAGAGAGCCACTTCAAGTACCTCAAGGAAGCTTGTGACGACATAGGTGTCCCTTGTCTCGGATACGTAGCCAAGAATCCCGACCTCGTTGTTCCAAGTCGCCACCTCGGACTTACCATCACAGCCAAGGAAGAGACGGAACGCCTCATCCAGCTTGCTGCCGAAGAAGTGGAAAAGCACGTGGATATAGATAAATTGCTACAAAATGAAGCTCCCCATCCCACAAACGGTGCGGCTATACAGCATAAAGAAAAAAAGAGCAACGCTCCATTAAACATCCATAGCAAAGGGCGCGCTCTGTTCACGCCCCCTTTGGGGGATGGGGGGCTTCTTATCGCCATAGCTCATGACGAGGCTTTCAACTTCACCTATCGTCATAACATAGACGTATTGAAGACGATGGGAGAGGTGCGTTTCTTCTCACCTATGCGCGATGAGGTATTGCCAGAATGCGACCTGCTCTATCTGCCTGGTGGCTATCCTGAGTTGTTTGCAGACACCCTTGCAAAGAATGAGCGTATGCGCCAAAGCATCAAGGAATATGCTGAGAGAGGCGGTCATATCTATGCCGAATGTGGAGGCTTCATGTATCTGTGCCACTGCATAGATGATGCACCGATGTGTGGTGTCTTTCCTTTCGAGGCAACGATGGAAGATGCACGTCTCCACCTCGGCTATCGTATGATGGAACGTGACGGACACATCATCAAGGGTCACGAGTTCCACTATTCATGTATAAAACCGATAGTAGAAATGCCAGAAGACGTAACAGTAGAACAAGGACAACGCTCGGCAAAGGGTACACCAGTCGATACTGCCATCTATCATTACAAGAACGTGACAGCGGGTTACACCCACTGGTACTTCTGATAACAGGCAAAGAAATACCTCACTAAGTGATTAACGAAATTAGCCGTTCGGAACAAATGTCCAAACGGCTAATTATTTTATAATGGTCTGCGAGTTTTTCCCATGCCATCCTCGGAGCATCCAACAGTCCGAAAGGCAGGAAACGTCACATGCTCTTGGTGAATGGGGTTTTCACCATTTAGTCCAAAGGTTACGCCTTTGGACTTACGGTATCATTGTCTATGACAAATTCATTTGCACCACGACTGTTCTTAGTCTTTGAATAGATTGAACAAGCAAGAGAGACGACCATTATCTCTGCAATTATTGATACTACCATAATCGATTGTTGTTTGTTTTGTTTATTTTCGCTGCAAAGGTACGACGGGAACCAATGCCACGAAACGAAAGATAATAGATTCTTACGATAGTTCCATTCGGCATTTATAATCGGTTTTCACGATAGTGAATTCATGCTTGTTATCGTTATTATCTATAGCTACTATTAAAGAAATCTTAAATATCCGATAGCATATTCATAAAAAAGTACCTACCTTTGCACCGTTATTTAGGATATTTCAGACTTCACTTGCGAGAAGCAAAGAGGAGTAAAGGGATTTAAAAAGGAGCAAAAGGGAGCAAAGAGACGTTACCCCGCCAAAACAAACGGACATACGGACTATCGTCTATCTACCACATTTGACTCCTTATAAATACTTTTAATCACAAAGAATACATATATAAGGTAGAACATAGTATTGTAAATATGGAACTTCGACAACTAAAATATTTCACTCGTGTAGCAGAGTTAATGAACTTCAGCGAAGCCTCACGACAACTTCACATAACGCAGAGCACCCTCTCGCAACAGATAAGGCAACTGGAGGCAGAATTAGGCGTGGAA
>JAEEGL011090564.1_pt1 | contig 13502 bp, 7 predicted proteins | sample 9134231 | NCBI WGS metagenome assembly JAEEGL01 (sample SAMN16246548, study PRJNA631951) | gut metagenome | biome: gut microbiome; feature: rumen; material: fiber-attached | host: Bos | place: Iran: Karaj | collected 2018-10
CATCTTCCCCTTCCAGAAGTATGCCGTTAATATGCTGCAGTGCAACCTAACGCTCGTTGAGCCTGCCGAAGGTTCTTTCTGGGCTGGAGACTCAGTTGCCATCTGGCAATACATCATCATGATCATCGTTGCTGCCACTGCCTTCATGAGCAACTTCATGAAGAAGAACAAGAACGCCAAGTATGGCCTGCTCTGCGTGTCGGTTATCGCACTGATTTGCTACTGCTACATGGGTTACATGCGCCAGAGCGCCGAGAGCGTGTTTGCCGTATTCCCCCTGTTGGCAGTGGGTATTACCCCTATTTTGGGCAACTATGTTGACTATAAGGGTAAAGCTGCATCGATGCTTGTGTTGGGCTCGTTGCTTCTGATCATTTGCCACTTGACCTTTGCCTTCATCCTGCCCATGTTCAAGGGTAACACAACTGGCGGCATTATCATTGCCTATATCACCATCCTTGTTCTGGGAGCTTCGTTCTCGCTCGTTCCCGCCGCGCTGTGGCCCAGCGTTCCCAAGCTGGTGGACTCCAAGATTATCGGTAGCGCTTACGCCCTGATTTTCTGGATTCAGAACATCGGTCTGTGGCTCTTCCCCTTGGCTATCGGCAAGGTACTTGACAACACCAACCCTGGTGTTACCGACCCGACCCAGTACAACTACACCTGGCCGCTCGTGATGTTGGCTTGCCTGGGTGTTGCCGCACTGCTCATCGGTCTGTACCTCAAGGTCGTTAACCGCCAGAAGAACCTCGGCCTCGAGGATCCCAACATCAAGCCTGAGGCTTAATGAGCTGTTAGCTATTAGCATTTAGCTATTAGAAATCTAATATGGACTTTAGGGACCTTAAGGCCTTTAAAGACTTTAAGGTCCCTATTCATTTAAATCGAATCACATGAGAGAACAGGTTAGAGAAACAATCGCTACCAAGGCGTGGGCACGGTGGACCGTGCTGGCTATTGTATCGTTTACCATGATGGCAGGCTACGTCGTCGCCAAGGAGATGTCACCGCTGCAATTCATGCTCGAGAAGGCCGTCCTGGACGGCGGTGTCGGGTGGACCAGCGGCGAGTTCGGCATCTTTGCCGGGTCACGCGGTTTCTTTAACGTGTTCCTGCTCATGCTCTTTGTGGGCGGCATCATCCTCGACAAGATGGGTGTGCGCTTCACGGGCATCCTCTCGTGTGTACTCATGCTGGTTGGTGCCACAGCCGTCTATGGGGTCATCACATTCACCTCGCCCGACCCGATGTGGAACGTGCCCCTGCTGGGCACCATCAAGCGGCAAGTAGCGTTGGCTGCACTGGGCTTTGCCTTCTTCGGCATCGGCTATGAGATGTGCGGCATCACGGTGTCTAAGGTAGTCGTGCGCTGGTTCTCGGGCAAGGAGATGGCGCTGGCCATGGGCCTGCAGGTGGCCATGGCACGCCTGGGCACCGCACTGGCGCTCAACTTCAGCCTCCCCATCGCATTAAACTGGGGACTCCCCAAGCCGCTGCTCATCGGTGTATTCTGTGTGGGCGTGGGCCTCATCGCCTATCTGTATTACTGCACGATGGACCGTCGCCTCGACAAGGAGCAGGGCAAGCAAGACACCGCCCAAGGTGATGACGAGCAGTTCCACTTCTCGGACATGATAATCACCATCAAGAATCCCGGATTCTGGCTCATCACCCTGCTGTGCCTGTTCTACTACTCGGCACTCTACCCATTCCTGGACTTCGCCACCAAACTGATGATTTCCAAATACGGCGTCGAAGCCAGCCTAGCCGGAGCCATACCCTCGATCCTCCCCTACACCAGCATCGTGCTGACGCCGCTGTTCGGCGCATGGTTCGACAACAAGGGACGCGGAGCGACGATGATGGTCATTGGCAGCGTGCTGCTCACCATCACCCTGTTTGTGTTCTCCATGCCCCTTAACTCAAGCTGGATTGCCGTGACGCTGATGTGCGTGCTGGGCATCGCCTTCTCGCTGCTGCCCGCCGCCCTGTGGCCCGCAGTCCCCAAAATCGTACCGATGAAGCAGTTAGGTACATCCTACTCTATCATCTATTATATCCAGAACATCGGTCTCATGCTCATCCCCGTGCTCATCGGCAAGGTGCTCGAGCGTGACACCGTGGGCGAACAGGTGGACTACACCCACTCGCTCATTATCTTTGCCGTTATCGGCGTTGGTGCCATTATCACCTCCGCCGCCCTCCTCGGTCTCGACCGTCGCCGCCAGTACGGTCTGGAAAAACCCAATATCTCATAAATATTGTGTTTTTCCTGTCGCCGTTATGCAGCTGGAGGCACGGGACAGAGTATTCTTTCAATCAAGAAAGAAACTGACTAACTATCATCAAACCCATTCAAAACCTTTTTAAAACATGACAAGAAGTTTTAAATTACTCTTCTGCCTGTTGGTGGTTTTTTCATGCAGTGCTGTGGCTCATGCCCAGTCCTTCATGACATTCTACGGCACCGAACAAGAGGTCTTGAACTGTTGGCAACTGCAAGATGTCAACAAGATGACCTTTGAGGGTGGCAACATTGTCGTGAATCACCGATTTGGCAGTCAAGATTATGCCTTGAACAAGGTGCTGTCTATCAAGTTCACCGAAGAGGAACAGACTCCCACTTCGATTAAGGAGATCGTCGGCAAAAAGGATCTGTTAAGCGTCATTGCCGGTGAACAGTCCATCAGAATCAACGGTGCAACCAGCGGCCATGTGTCCATCTGGGCAGTAAGCGGCCAGCAACTCTATGACAACCGCAACTGGCGTGGAGAGGAAATCAGCATTTCCCACTTGCAGCGCGGCATTTACATTATTACCATCAACAATTCATCCTTTAAATTCAAGAAATAATGAAAAAGTTTTTCTTAATGATAGCTATGGTTGCGCTGGGTCTTGCCTCCTATGCGCAGTCAGTCCCCAACCGTCTCGTTGTGACCATGAAGAACGGTGATGTCACCGTTTACAATATTGCTGACGTTGACAGCCTCTCGTTTGACCTCATTGACGGTGAAGTGGCTGCTTATCCCGAGTTCAAGTCCTTTGAATGGGATGAATCCGGCTTCGGAACTGTGAACATCACCTTGAGTGATGCAGCCCAGTCCTACAAGATGGCTATCGTGCCGGTGGACTACCCTGATGTCGAGGGTGTACTGGCCGAAGTTCCGATGAGCCAAGCAGAGGGAGATTTAGTATTCGTCCTTGGTGACCCCACACCCGGCGACACTTACATGATTGTAACGGTTGCCTATGACAAATATGGAATCGCTGGTGAAATGCTCACAACGACTTTTGTGATTCCCGAGAAGCCGACAACGCAGACCGCCTTGAGCATCGCTATTCCCACCAACTTCAACAGCTGCTGGGTACAGCGCGTGATGCACAACGGCGTGAAGGTTGCCGAGGTGTGCAAGGAGTACATCAAGGAGTTTGACGACCAGCGCATCGTGGTTTATCCCTGTGACGAGAACGGAAACGCTATCCAGACCAAGGGTGTTTCGGCCAACGACGGCGGCACCGTGGTTTGGGACGAGGAAGCCAACACGGTGACCTATACCCCGGGTAACAGCACCGCCCTGTCGATGGTTTACCTGGTTGACGGCGAGATTGTGCTTACCGCCCCCGAGAGCGTAGAGCCCACCGACGTTGAGGCCGACCTGCTGGTTGACGTTCGCGGCAGCGAGGAGCAGGTTTACAAGATCGTGAAGATCGGTACCCAGTACTGGCTCGCCGAGAACCTGCGCACCCAGAAGTGGGTTGATGGCACCGACATCCCCTTGTACAAGTCCACACAGTCCAGCGAGTGGAATGCCAACACCACTGGCGCCTGCCACGTTTATGCCGACGACAACGACTACATCGGCATCTTCGGCCTGCTCTACAACGGCTACTGCGTTGCCAATGGCGAGAACCTCGCTCCCGAGGGTTGGGAGATTCCCAGCCAGGCTCAGTGGGCAAAGCTGCGCACCTATGGTGGACCTACCGCCAACAACTTCAAGAGCGACACCGACTACTCTTGGAACCTGGGTAAGGAGGGTAACAATGTGACTGGTTTTGACGCATGGGCTGCTGGTCTGTACTCGACCGCAACCGGTGATGCCGACGACGGCGCCGACGCTTGGTTCTGGAGCACCACCCCCTATGAGGATCCCCTGAGCTCTACCCCCACCTTCCAGATGATCCGTCTCAACCAGACGACCAAGAACATGGTTCGCTACACCACCTCGGGCCACGCTTACACCTTCGGCCACAGCATCCGCTGCATCCGCAAGTAATAAGCCTTGCCCCCCTGAGTGCAACACTGTCCCCCGTGGATGAGTGAAGCCCACACATAATTCAAGCCCTATGTTTGACTGCAAACATAGGGCTTGTTTCTTGTTTTCCGCATTTGGACACGCCGCAATGCTATATAGAGCATGATGCGTCCAAGCAGGTTGTTGCAAAACTAATGCCTCAATAATAATCGCGCTACGCGCGAGAAATTAAGCAAAATTATAAATAAAATTAAAATAAAAATTTATTTTGTTTAATTTTTATACAAATTTTGTTTAATTTCCCGCCCGCAGGGCGGTTATTCCTTCTAGGCATTAGTTTTGCAACTCCCTTTTGTTTAGATAACCGAGCGTCGCACTGTATCAGGAGCGGTGGATGACGCTGCCGCTGGCCTGATGGGTGGCGAGGACGAGCAACTCGGCAACCTGGACATGGGCGGGAGCGTTCACGGCAAAGGCGACGCACTCGGCGATGTCTTCACCCGTGAGGGGCTGAATGCCCTTATAGACGTTGTCTGCCCTGTCCTTGTCGCCATGGAAACGGATGACCGAGAAGTTGGTCTCGACCAGGCCGGGCTTGATGTTGGTCACGCGCACGCTGGTGTGAGCCACATCGATACGCAAGCCGTCGCTCAAAGCCTTCACGGCAGCCTTGGTAGCGCAATAGACGTTACCGCCACCATAAGCGGCATCACCGGCCACGCTGCCGATGTTCACCACATGGCCACGGTCGCGCTTAACCATACCGGGGACGATGAGACGAGTCATCGTCAATAGTCCCTTGACGTTGGCGTCGATCATGGCATCCCAGTCCTCAAAGTTGCCCTCATACTCGGGCTCCAGACCCAGCGCACCGCCGGCGTTGTTGACGAGGACGTCGATCTCCTGCCACTCGGGCGGCAAACTATTGATGGCTGCGGTAGCCGCCTCGCGGTCCCTCACGTCGAACTCAAGCGTCATCACGCCGACACCCATTGCCGACAGTTCTCGGGCAACAGCATCCAGGCGTTCGGCCCTGCGGCCCGTGATAATCATGTTGTAGCCACACATGGCCAGTTTGCGCGCGCAGGCTTCTCCGATGCCGCTTGTCGCGCCAGTAACTAAAGCGATTCTCTTCATCATTATAATATAAAAGATTTAATTGGTTTTCACGCCAGCAAAGGTACAACATTCTTCCCACACGGGCAACATGTCACAACACAGTGGGGTCAAACGCGATATCTGCCACGATTAATCGCTTGTCCAAGCGGGGTTCAAGCGGTGTGGTGAGGCCGTCACTCGCCAGCACGGGATGCATTGTCTTGACTACCGGCTTAGTGGAACTGAACATGGGCATGCAACGGCCAATGGTTGCGCCGACATAGGAAGGGTCACAAATCAGGTAGTAATCGTCGCCAATATAGTATCCATTGCCCATGGTGGAACACTCGGTGAAACGCACACCCGTGCAGTCGTGCTCGGGGTAATGGACAAATTGAACATCAAGGCCAAGCAGACTGTTCACCAGATAAGCAAAGAGAACCGAGCGGTCGTCGCAGTCATTATTGTCGTAGTAGAAATTCTCTTCCACAAAGTTGACCTTGTCCCGCCCGAATTGGTCCAAATCATCTTGATAACCAAACACACTCTGGACAAAATGCAACAGGACGTCGGCCGCATCACACTGGCTCATCCCCTCGAGTTGAGGCCTCAATTGATCCTCGATGGCGGCACGAAACTGCGGCAACACCACCGAAACCGCATAAAACTGCAGGTCCATCAACGATTGCGGTGGCTGTAAGCGTTTGCCCATAATACGGAAACTCAAAATCGGGCATCGAGGCCGAGGATGCCTCTCCACCAGCAAGAAGAGGCAGCGACATTGACGCTATCAGGCTGAACATCAACAGGTGTCTGATTACCTGTCTAAAAATCATTATCAATTAGAATTATTGAATTATCTGCCGCATATTTAACAACTATTGTGAATAAAAACAAATTCCAATGAGATATTTTTTCAGATGCCTCATCTGCCAAAAGAAAAAACAACAAATATGACAATAAAATTTTTAGGGTGTCCGGTAAAAAATTCGCACACTCCATCAAAGTATTGTAAATTAAGTTATTTGCTGCGGTTTTCCAAAATGGGGCTTGGTCATGCCTCGAAGGGGCAGAGCGGGCAGTATGCCCGATTTCAAATGGGAAACACCATGCAAGTGGGTCGAAGGCCCACGAAGCTTGGTGCACTGCTGATGACCGACAAGTGCGTCGAAGACGAACTTCTGCCACAGAAAAGTGTCTGGTAATCATAAAGTTCCTCTTCGAGACACATCCCCAAATCGTTCGGGGGACCAAGCTGTGAGACCGCTGCAAAACTAATGCTTAGAAGAAATAACCGCCCTGCGGGCGGAAAATTAAGCAAGATTATAAATAAAATTATTATAAAATTTATTTAGTTTAATTTTAATACAAATTTTGTCTAATTTCTCGGCCGTTAGGCCGATTAAAAAACAATAAAGGGAGTTTTGCAACACCCTCCTAACAACTTCGATGTTTTACTGGGCACTAGTGAAAAAAAATGAAATCGCACTCAAAAACTAAAGGCTAAAGCCTATAAGCTACAAGCTTTTTTAGTATCTTTGCAGCCAAATTTAATAAGGGAATATGCAAAACATCCGCAATGTGGCCATCATCGCGCACGTCGATCATGGCAAAACGACTCTGGTAGACAAGATGTTAGCGGCAGGTAACCTGTTCCGCGACAACCAAAACATGGGTACTCAGATTCTGGACAGCAATGACCTGGAACGAGAGCGCGGCATCACCATCCTGTCCAAGAACGTGTCCATTTCCTATAATGGCTACAAAATCAACATTATCGACACCCCAGGGCACAGCGACTTTGGCGGCGAGGTGGAGCGTGTGCTCAACATGGCCGACGGTTGCCTGCTGCTGGTCGATGCCTTTGAGGGTCCGATGCCCCAGACGCGTTTTGTGTTGCAGAAGGCGTTGCAGCTTGGCCTCAAGCCCATCGTCGTCATTAACAAGGTTGATAAGCCCAACTGCCGTCCCGACGAGGTGCAGGAGATGGTCTTTGACCTGATGTGCAACCTCGACGCCAACGAGGACCAGCTCGACTTCCCCACCATCTTCGGCTCGGCCAAGGAAGGCTGGATGAGCGAGGACTGGCAGAAACCCACCGACAACATCACTGCTGTGCTTGATGCCATCATCAAGTACATCCCCGAGCCCGAAATGCTCGAGGGTGACGCCCAGATGCTCATCACATCGCTGGACTATAGCAGCTATGTAGGACGTATCGCCGTGGGACGCGTTCACCGCGGAACCCTCAAGGACGGCATGGAAGTCGCCTTGTGCAAGAAGGACGGTGAGGTATCCAAGCAGAAAATCAAGGAATTACGTACCTTTGAAGGCATGGGACAAAAGCATGTCGAGAGCGTGAGCAGCGGCGACATCTGCGCCATCATCGGCCTTGAAGGCTTTGAGATCGGCGACACCGTCACCCTGCCTACCAACCCCGAGGCACTACCCCGTATTGCCATTGATGAGCCGACGATGTCGATGCGCTTCTGCATCAACGACTCGCCTTTCTTCGGCAGAGACGGCAAGTATGTGACCTCACGCCACATCTGGGACCGCCTGCAGCGTGAGCTGGACAAGAACCTGGCCCTGCGCGTCGAGCGCACTGAGAATGAGGACGCTTGGAACGTCTTCGGCCGCGGCGTGCTGCACCTGTCGGTGCTTATCGAGGAGATGCGCCGTGAGGGTTACGAGCTCCAGGTGGGCCAGCCCCAGGTCATCATCAAGCAAATCGACGGCGTGAAGTGCGAACCCATTGAGGAATTGAGCATCAACGTCCCTGAGGAATATTCCAGCAAGATGATCGACATGGTTACCCGCCGCAAGGGTGAGATGACCATGATGGAGACCCAGAACGACCGCATCCACCTGCAGTTCAAGATTCCGTCACGCGGCATTATCGGCCTGCGCACCAACGTGCTCACGGCGAGTGCCGGCGAAGCCATCATGTCACATCGTTTCCTTGACTACGAACCCTGGAAGGGCGAAATCGCCCGCCGCACCAACGGTTCGCTCGTCGCCATGGAAGGTGGCACGGCCTACGCCTACGCTATCGACAAACTGCAAGACCGCGGCCGCTTCTTCATCTTCCCGCAGGAGGATGTCTATGGCGGACAGGTTGTCGGCGAGCACACCAAGGAGAAAGACCTGGTCATCAATGTCACCAAGTCCAAGAAATTGACCAACATGCGTGCCAGCGGTGCCGATGACAAGGTGAAAATCGTGCCGCCCATCGTGTTCAGCCTTGAGGAAGCCCTTGAGTACATCAAGGCCGATGAGTATGTGGAAATCACACCCAACCACATCCGCATGCGCAAGATCATCCTTGACGAACTTGAACGCAAACGTATCGCCAAGGCGAACGGCCAAGACGAAGATTAATCCATTACATTAAATACCGCCCTCCAGTCGTTTGAAGTTCAACCGATTGGAGGGCGTTGTTTTTACCCGAATTTTAAAGTGATCGTTTAACGTAGATTGGATGTCCAACTCGCACGAACTGTGGATTGTCCACATCACACGAACTGTAGAGACGCAAAATTTTGCGTCTCCAATCGCTAGGCACAACAAAAAGCCTGCCCGGGAGACGCAAAACTTTGCGTCTCTACAGTTAACTCACTGAAGATTAGAATAATACTTTATTTTACCTATCGGGGCTCTACATGCCGATGGCCTTGATGCGTGATTCAAAGGTGTCGCGGTCGCCGATGGCGCCGTTTTTAATCTTGGCGCGGTAATTATAGATGGTGTTGACCGAGTAGTGCAGGAACTCGGCGATGCGGCTGCTATCCTCAATACCCAAGCGAATGAGGGCAAAGATGCGGATATCGGTATTCAGCGTCGACGGGTTGGGAAGCGTGACGCGGCACTCGGGCCGCAACAACGCATTGAAGTCATCCACAAAGTTGGGGAAAAGGTTCAGGAAGGTGCTGTCAAACATCTCATACAACTCCTTGAGGTTCTTATCCCTCAATTCACTATCGCTGGTGAACTGGTGCAACGCATTGAGGTCCTTGCTTTTAGCCATCTTGTTGACACGCTTACGCATCTCGTCAAGGCGGTCGATATAGAAGGAGCACAAGTGGATGAAACGCCCCACATACTCATCTTTCACGCGGTTGGACTCGTTGAGTTTGAGGTTGGTCTCACGCATCTGGCTATTCAGGTCAGACAGCTGAGCATTCAGTTGCGCCAACTGTTTATTACTGTCGCTCAAGTCGTTACGTGCTCGTGCCAATTTCTTGCGCTGGCTGTTGCTGTAGAAGAGGATGACCGAGAACAAGGCCGCCAGCAGAGTTGCCACAACGACAAGGACAAGCAACAGACGATTGGCCTTCTGGAGCGTTGCCTCATAGTTGTCGCTGATGGTAGTCATCACCGGTGAAATCTGGTTGTTGCGCTTCAAGGTGTTGAATTTGTTGGCGCACTGCCAGGCAAAACGTATGTACCTGTATGCACGGTCCATATCACCGTCAAGCATCAGCAGATTGGCCAGCTCCCACAAGGCGCCCTGGTCCATAACGGCGTTTTCCACATCGCTCAGCGCCGACTGTGACACCCAATAACGCGCCTGCACCGAGTCACCCATCAAACTATAGTCCAGATAACGGTAAAAGGCCACGATGGCATACTCATGAGAGCCCTTCTTCACCTGCTTCAAGCGCTGGTCATTGTAGGCGAGAGCGCCCTTGGCATCCTGTGCGCCAAAGCACATTAACTCCTTGAGCTGCAGGTCCTCATCACTGCTACCGCCTGCCACATCAACCATCACGTCAACCATTTGATTATACTTGTCACGCAAGGCATAATAGTCCTGCTGCAAGGCCGGTACCTTGCTATAATAGGCCATTTCGCCATAGAGATGGGCAAGGGTGCCATAATATCGCTTCTTGTCGCTGTTGTTCAGGCGATTAACGTCGATACCCTGCAGGATATCCATCGACTCATGGTACATGCCCGCATCTGTACACTGGAAAGCCAGCTCCAAGTTACACTCATCGAGACGTGCATTGTCGCCCATCTCACGGGCCAACGAGATGCAGCGGCTCAGGTAATAAATAGCCGAGTCGTTGACATAGGAGTGATACTCCTCATACAAGTTGTGGCACAAATCATATTGCGCGTTTGTCGCCTTGGTCACCTCTAACGCTGTCTTGAGCTTGGCAATGCGGGTCTCTCGCAGCTGCACATATTGATCGGAACGGCTGATGGCCTCATCAAGTTGCCTGTAGGCTTGTGCCAGGTCAACATCTGCCGCCATCGTGAGCCAGGGGGACAACAACAGCATCAAGGTTATGGTAATGGTATTCTTTCTCATTTATCATCATGGTTGGTTTCTATCTGTCGCAAATGTACTCCTTATCTTGTTATCCCGCAAGATTCACCCCCGAAAAAGTGTAAAAACAATCATTTCCAGTCAACATCGGCACTATATTTTAACCACTTTTTAACGATTAGACGAATTTGCTAACATATTAAAAACCAATAATATACTTTTTTGAGGTGGATGAAATCATCCACTTTTTACTCATTTGTCACGCTTATACGTTCTTTATTTATATATTTTTGCATCGCAACATTGTTTTGCCAGGAGTATGGCAACCGCAACAACGACCCAAAAACCTCAAGATTAGAATTGAACACAACAGCATACAACCTAATCATTTTTATAAATTAATAAATTATGTGACATGAAAGAGAAAAGATTACTTTCACTGCTATTGACAGTCATGCTGTCCATAGTGGCATTTGCACAGAACCAGACCTTCACGGGCACCATCGTTGACGTCAACGGTGAGCCGGTGATTGGTGCTACAATTGTGCAAAAGGGCACGTCGAACACCACCGCAACGGACTTCGACGGCAATTTTTCCATCACCTGCCCTGCTGGTGCAGAGTTGGAAATCACTTATGTAGGTTACGGCAAGCAGACCGTACTTGCTGGTAATGACATGCACATCACCATGGTCGAGGACGCCGAGTTGCTCAACGAGGTCGTCGTCATCGGTTACGGTGTGCAGAAGAAGAGCGTCGTGACGGCCTCGATTGCCAAGGTCAGCTCTGATGACCTGGCTGGCAAGACCCGCCTGCGCGCCGAGGATGCCCTGAAGGGTATGGCCGCCGGTGTCAACGTCACCTCTTCTTCGGGTCAACCCGGTTCACAGTCGATGATCCGCATCCGTGGTATCGGTACCATCAACGACTCCAACCCTCTTTACATCATTGACGGCATGCCCACCGACCAGTACGGTATGGAGAGCGTCAACCCCAATGATATTGAGAGCATCGAGGTGTTGAAGGATGCCGCTTCGGGCGCCATCTACGGTGCTCGTGCTGCCAACGGCGTTATCCTCGTGACCACCAAGAAGGGCAAGGCCGGCAAGGCCAACGTCGACTACACCTTCTCCTATGGCTGGCAGAGTCCTTGGAGAAAGCGCAGTGTGACCGGTGCTACCGATTATGCTATCCTGCAGAACGAGCGTCGCGTACAGAACGGACTGTCTCCTCTTTATGCCGATCCCTACAACCTGACGGACGCCAACGGCGATAAGATCGTCGGCTTCGGTACCGATTGGCAGAAGCTGATCTTCAACGACAATGCTCCCATCATGCAGCATGACGTTAGCGTGAGCGGTGCCAGCGAGAAGGTGAACTATTACCTGTCGCTGGGCTACTTCACCCAGGACGGTATCGTGGGCGGTAACTATGGCCAGTCCAACTATGACCGTCTGACCATCCGCGCCAACAATATGTTCAACATCATCGACGCCACCAAGGAGCGCAACTTCCTGAACAAAGTGGATCTGGGTGCTAACCTTTCTTATATGCGCGTGCATAGCACCGGCATCGATGCCAACTCAACGTGGGGCTCTCCCCTGGGTTCAGCCCTCTACCTGGCTCCTACCCTGCCCGTTACCTTGAGGGGTGACAAAGCTAAAGAAATGATTAACCGTTACAGCGCCTTTGACCTGTTCTACGATGAGAACGACAACCCTTATACGATTCCCGGCTTCATCGGCAGCTATCAGGAGCAGAACAACCCCATCGCCATGATGCAAGGCAATCCCAACAAGAACTGGAGCCACAAGTTCATGCCCAAGTTCTCGATTGACCTGCAGTTGTGGGATGCACTGAAGTATCACTTCACTTACAGCGCCGAGCTCTCCTTCTGGGGCTACGACGGCGCTACCCTGCAGCACTATTACCTCTCGGGTAACAACAATGCCGACCACACCTCGGCTGTAGCCTTCAAGGGTAACAACAACACCTGGCAGGTGGAGAACACCGTAACCTATGACAAGACCTTCGGCAAGCACACCATCGGTGTCGTGCTCGGCCAGAGTGCTCTGAAGTTCAAGGGTGACGAGCTGGGTGGTTCACACTGGTATCTCGTGAACCCCGATAAGCCCAGCATCAACTACACCACTGGTGGCGATCTGGAAATCTCCACCGATGCTGATGGCAAGATGACGGGCGCCACGAGCCTCGTTGGTGTTTGGGGTGGTCCCTACACCGAGCATCGTCTGTCTTCAATGTTCGCCCGTTTGAGCTACAACTACGACGAGCGCTACATGTTCCAAGCTACCGTCCGCCGTGACGGTTCAAGCCGCTTCGGTTCAAACCACAAGTATGGTATCTTCCCCTCATTCTCGGCTGGTTGGAACATCATGAACGAGAAGTTCATGGAGAGCAGCCGCGACTGGTTGAACAACTTGAAGCTCCGCGTCAGCTGGGGTAAGAACGGTAACGACAACATCGGTGACTTTGCTTACACCACCCTGACAACCATTGGTAACACCAGTAACTACTACTTCGGACAGACTGCAGCCATGGTCTATGGTTCCAAGGCTAACCGTCTCGCCAACGAAGACCTCAAGTGGGAGGAGAGCGAACAGACCGACCTCGGTATCGACCTCGGTTTCTGGAACAATAAGCTGACCTTCAGCTTTGACTACTTTATCAAGAAGACCAACGGCATGATCATCGAGATGCCTATCCCCAGCTACGTGGGTGAGGCTCGTCCTCTGGCCAACGTCGGTGATATGGAGAACAGCGGTGTTGAGTTTGAGCTCGGTTACCGTTGGAATGTTTCAGATGTACACTTTGCTGTAAAGGGTAACGCTTCTTACCTGAAGAACAAACTGAAGAACC
>JAEEGL011099649.1_pt1 | contig 13502 bp, 9 predicted proteins | sample 9134231 | NCBI WGS metagenome assembly JAEEGL01 (sample SAMN16246548, study PRJNA631951) | gut metagenome | biome: gut microbiome; feature: rumen; material: fiber-attached | host: Bos | place: Iran: Karaj | collected 2018-10
ATCCATATCGACACCAACACTTTGTTACTGACAATTACTATGATACTTACTACATATATCAAAATGCTGGCTATGTTTATCAAAGCCATCGGTATACAGCCAAGCCACAGATAGAACAGTTCCAGCAAAACATGCGTCATCAAAAGAGCGATGGCAACTACCACATACTGTTTATCCGAAAGGTAATCGCCACCTATAGTCTGCTTATATGTCCTATCGCGCATATTAGGTTGTTTGCGTTCATTCTTCATACCATAATTGTAGTGCGGCATGCCTGAATGTTCAAATTAAGAAAATGAAATAATAATTAAATTATTATTATATTTCGTCACATACCTGGAAGATCACGAACTTAAGGTAATATGAAGCAGCGCCACCCCAAAGAATTGGATGATCAGCCGCCTGCTGCCTGAATTCAACCTGCCTTAGGCGCTTGTGTGCATCTCTTGCCGCATCTGCGATAGTCTTTAAGAATAATTCTTCATCCATAAAATGTGAACACGAGCAGGTAGCAAGATAGCCACCATCCTTAACAAGCTTCATTCCGCGCATATTGATTTCTTTATAACCTGTAGCAGCCTTCTTGATAGAAGCTCTGGATTTGGTAAAAGCAGGTGGATCGAGGATTACCACATCAAACTTCTCACCCTTTTTCTCAAGATCAGGAAGAAGCTCAAACACATCTGCACACTGAAAAGATGCAATCTTCTCTAGCCCGTTAAGTGCTGCGTTCTCTTCAGCCTGTCTGCATCCAAGGTCTGATGCATCAACTCCAAGAACTGATGAAGCTCCTCCTGCAGCAGCGTTTAGGGCAAAAGAGCCGGTATGTGTAAAGCAGTCCAGTACTTTTTTACCCTTACAAAGTCCTCTGATTGACTGTCTGTTAAACTTCTGGTCAAGGAAAAAACCTGTCTTCTGGCCATTTTCCACATCAACATAGTATTTGACACCATTTTCTTCTATTAAAACCTTGGTATCAAATTCAGCGCCGATAAAGCCCTTTGTACGCTCAAGGCCTTCGAGCTCACGAACTTTGGCATCACTTCTCTCGTAAATTCCCTTTATCTGTACTCCATCCTCAGCCAGCACTTTCTTGCACTTATCAAGGATAATATCTTTCATGCGATCCGTTCCAAGAGCAAGTGATTCAATTACAAGTACATCTGCGAACTTATCAATTGTGATCCCCGGAAGGAAATCTGCCTCGCCAAAGATAAGTCTGCAGGAAAGTCTTGTGTACTCGTCTGCACCAAGAGCATAGCTATTATCACTATTGTCAGGCGCCAGATACTCGAGCATATAGTCAGCCATAGTTGCCTTTCTATACTCCCAGGCATCTCTGACTCTTTTTTCAATAAGCTCTTCAGTAACCGGATGATCTTTTTTCCTGGACATCATGCGGATCCTTATTTTGGACTTCTCATTTATAAATCCGTATCCAAGAAAATAGTCATCAAAATCGTGGACTTCTATAACATCGCCATTTTCAAAAGAACCTTCAACTCTGTCTATTTCATTGTCATAAATCCAGGCACCGCCTGCCTTGAACTCACGTCCTTCTCTCTTTTTAATTATTGCTACTGCATTTGCGGTAGTGATTTCTATTTTGCTCATAACATCTCCATTACTATATTTATCTTTGTACAAGTATTTACCAATTATTAGTAGCTCACAAAGCTATTATAAATCTTCACGCAATAAAATTTGTGTTTCAAATTATAATATACGAATTGATATATGACTATCGTAATTATCACAATTATATATCATAATATTATGATATAGATGCCAAAAGTAGATTCTAACACCATATGATATAGAAATACAGCAAATTATCTTCGCTATATCTTTTGAAAAGTCTAATTTACAGTTATACTAATCATATTCATACAATTTTGGGGGAGATTTAGTTATGAACATGAAAGCCTTGAATGCCAAGCTGAGAAAAGCCTTTATAATTATAAATAGAAACGGGGTAATTCTTTCAATGATCAATTATCCCGCTAGAAGAAAACGAATAAATCTCAACTGGACCCCTATCTGGAAGTCTGTTGGTGAAAATGTTTATTATAAAATCGATACAGACAAACAGAATTTTGGAGATTACCTCGCTCTTCCAATTTATGACTATATGACAGACAGATTCGGATTGGATAAAAATAAAAAGGTAAAAAAGACCAGGCATTTATATACAATCGGATCGATCATTCTTTTGGGATATCAGGACGCAACCGTTTGGGGAAGCGGTTTACTGCGGACAGATCCTGAAGGATCTGTGTGGAAACGTAGCAGCTACAGAAAGCTTGATATCAGATGTGTCAGAGGCCCGGAAACCAAAAGGAGACTTATGGAAAACGGATATGATGTCAGTCATTGCCTTTTTGGAGATCCAGGTGTATTGATGCCTCTTATATATACTCCACAAGAATATGACGAAAAGAAAGAATATTCAGTTATTCTTCATATGAATCGTAAAAATAAAGACATAGATAACCAGATTGATGTTCTAACTAATGACTGGAAAAAGACAATTGACCAGATATTTAACAGCAAACTGATCATCAGCAGCTCACTTCATGGCTGTATTATAGCCGAAGCTTATGGCATTCCGGCAATTCTATTGGATTGTGTCGAAAAAGACGATCGTTTCAAATACGATGACTACTACCATAGTACAGGAAGATATGATTATCCTGTTTGTACCACAGTTGAAGAAGGGCTTAAGATGCCTATTCCTGAAGTTCCCGATTTGTCTGAACTTCAGAATAATCTTATAAAGAGCTTTCCAAAAGATTTGTGGGATTGAACATAAAGAAAAGAATACTTTAATTATGGTAAAAAAACCGTTGACAAACTATAGCCTCTAGTGTAATAATTACTTTGTTGTCGCGCAGACAACAACATATGAAACGCGATAGTAGCTTAGTTGGTAAAGCGCCACCTTGCCAAGGTGGAGACCGCGGGTTCGAGCCCCGTCTATCGCTTTTTTAGACCCCAGATTTTATCTGGGGTTTTTTGTTTTATCTGTAATAACAACAAGGAGATTCCACCCTACATGGTATTATGCTCAAGGTTGAAATAATACCATGAAGAATAAAATCCCCTTATCCTCATTTAGCGTGAGATTCCATCGTCTGTATACAAGTCGTAGTCCTCTCCCTGGCATTCATAGCACTCGTATTTAAGATCAGAATAATCAATTTTCTCTGTTCTGCTTGCCGGAGCAGCAATAGGAAGCGCATGGCCCTTTCTGATAAATACAAGTACTTCATTTAGCTCAGCAGATATAAAGTGATGGCCTTTTCCTATAACTTCAACATCATAATCATCAAAGCTTCTAAATCTGCACAGCTTCATATCTTCAGGAAGATATACGTATCTTCCCTTAGCATTCTGCTTGTAAACTGGGGCTATCATGATACTCTCACCTACGAGGAGCTGATCTTCTACTTCTCTTGCCATCTCGTCTTGTGGATACTCAAAGCAAAGAGGTTTGAACAGCATTTCATCTTTATTAACAGCCTTCATAAACTCAGAATAAAGATAAGGAATAAGAGCATACCTGAGCTGAATGATATTTCTAAATCCTGTAGTATCCTTGAACCTGTATAATTCCTGTCTTCTTGTGCCTTTTGCAGAATGATCCCTGAAAAGAGGTGTGAATATGCCAAACTCTATCCAGCGCATCAAAAGGTCCTCAGTCACATCTGCCCCAAAACCGCCTACATCTGCTCCGCTATACAAAAATCCGCACATATTAAGTGCAGGCATCTGCTGAATATTGAGAAGAAGATGGCTCCACCATGACTTATTATCACCACACCAAACTCCGCCGTATCTGTGCATTCCAATATATGATGATCTTGAGAACATGAGAATTCTCTTATCAGGAGACAATCTCTCAAATGCCTCTCCTGCTGCCCTCGTCATGTTATAACCAAAGAGGTTGTGAACCTTATCATGTCTATATCTCTTGCCCTTATACTCATGATAGAATCTTCTATAATCTTCATCATTATTAGCAAGTCCGCCAACAATTCCCTGCATATTAAAAAATGACTCTATATCAAGGTTCTTGCCTTCAAAGTCATGAAGCTGCTCAAATACCTCTTTCAGATGATCCTCTGTATAAAAAATAGCAGGCTCATTCATGTCATTCCAAAAGCCATCTATTCCCTTATCCAAAAGAACCTTGTACTTATCTCCAAACCACTTTCTGGCATCTTCATTTAAAAAGTCTGGGAAATGAACCTTTCCCGGCCATACAGCCGCAATAAGCTTATCCCCATTCTCTTTTTTGCAGAAATAGTCGTTTTTAACGCCTTCTTCGTAGACGTCGTATCCTTCCTCAATCTTGACTCCTGCATCAATGATCGGAACAAGATGAATATTCTTATCCGCCATCTCTTTCACAAAAGACTCAAACTCAGGAAATCTCTCATCACTTACAGTGAAATCCTTGTATCTTTCCATGTAATCGATGTCGAGGTAAACGCTGTCGATTGGTATTCCCTGCTTGTCGTAATTATCGACAACCTCTCTTACCTCCTGTTCATTCATATAGCTCCATCTGCTCTGACCAAAGCCAAAAGCCCATCTTGGCGGAATATAGCTCTTACCGATAATTCCCCTAAACTGCTTAACTATATCCAGAACATTCAAACCTTCAATTACATATATATAAGCATCAAAATCCTCAAAATCTATAAGAAAATAGTCCTTATCAGAATAACCTATGTCAAATGACACTCTCCCCGGTGTATCAACATACATTCCAAAAACACTGTTAACTCCCCATACAACAAAGAAATTCTGTGCAGCATAAAGAGAACGCTTATCCTCTGTATGGTTGGGATCATCAGCGCAAAAGCTCGTATAGATATAGCCTCTCTTGTTGATTCCGCGCACAGTTTCTCCAAGTCCGTATACCTGATCATCTTTCCCCAGCAAAAGAGCTAACTCTTTCTTTTCATCATTCTTTTCAAAGTAAGGGATGGCCTCATTTTCCAAACTGATATCAACTACAACTGAATCTGTTTCTATGGGATTTCCTATTTTGTATTTTCTGATCATACCTTAGCTACTCCTATCCTATTATGGTTTTCCCTCTAAAATTGCAGATTAATTATATAATGTCACCTGGAAAATCCCAAGGTGCTATTTTTTCAGAATTACCCATGACTTCCATTTTATCCGGAAACTATTAGGGGCTATTATCTATCATGAATATTTAACATTGACAATTATAAACATTCCGTAAAATAATAGAGATAACTTTATCACGTTAATGTAAAGGAGATAAAAATGTTCATTAACTCTTTCTGGTCCTTACTTCCGGCAATCATTGCTATTGCTCTTGCCCTTATTACCAAGGAAGTATATTCATCACTGTTTATAGGAATTGTAGTTGGAGGTCTCTTGTACTCCGGCTTTAGTTTCACAGGAACAATAGAGCACGTCTTTGTAGATGGTATGATAAGTCAGCTCTCCGATTCCTGGAATGTTGGAATTCTCATATTCCTGGTCGTTCTAGGAACCATGGTTATGCTCATGAACAGAGCAGGCGGCTCTGCAGCCTTTGGAAAATGGGCAGTTACCCATGTTAAAACCAAGACCGGTGCTCAGATTGCTACAATTATCCTGGGAATGCTGATCTTTATCGATGACTATTTTAACTGTCTGACTGTAGGCTCAGTTATGCGCCCCGTGACAGACAAGCACAAGATTTCAAGAGAAAAGCTCGCATATCTTATCGACGCAACAGCTGCTCCTATCTGTATCATTGCTCCTATTTCTTCCTGGGCAGCCGCTGTAACAGGCTTCGTTGATGGTGTTAATGGTCTTACCCTTTTCGTAAGGGCCATTCCTTATAACTTCTATGCACTTCTTACCATCGTCATGATGTTTGCTCTAACCTTCATGAAATTTGATTATGGTTCAATGAAAATGGCAGAAGAACACATGAAGATAAAAGATTTTACTGCTCCATTTGGAGATGGTGAAGGACTTCTTGGTGCCAGTGATCAGCCACATCCACCTACTTCACAGAAGGGTAAAGTCATCCACCTGATCTTCCCAATTGTCTCTCTTATTATCTGCTGTATCATTGGAATGATATATACCGGTGGATTCTTTGATGGTGCAAGTTTTGTTCAGTCATTTTCCGATGCAGATGCTTCTGTTGGCCTTGTTTACGGCTCAGTTGCAGCACTTCTGCTCACAATAGTCTTTTTTATGGCTACAAGAGTTCTAAGTTTCAAAGATTGCATGAACTCAATTCCTGAAGGTTTCAAGAGTATGGTTCCTGCTATCCTGGTACTGACATTTGCCTGGACGCTGAAATCCATGACAGACTCTCTTGGAGCTGCAACTTATGTGGCAGGCATCTTTGAAAACTTTGCAGATAACGGCGCATTTATGAGTTTCATTCCTGCCCTCGTATTTGTAATAGCTACTTTCCTTGCTTTTGCTACCGGAACTTCATGGGGAACCTTTGGAATTCTTATTCCTATCGTAGTTAATGTGTTTGGTTCAAACATGAATAATGAGTTGATGATCATTTCTATTTCAGCATGTATGGCCGGCGCAGTTTGCGGAGATCACTGCTCACCGATATCAGATACTACTATCATGGCAAGTGCAGGCGCTCAGTGTGACCACATCAAGCACGTTTCAACTCAGCTCCCATATGCGATGACAGCAGCAGTTGTATCTTTTGCTTCTTACATCGTTTCCGGATTTGTCAGAAACTGGATCATCTGCCTCGTAGTAGGAATTGTACTTATGATTGGAACACTCTTTGTCATTAGGAATATGAAAAAAAACTGACATATTTAAGCCTCAGGAGTTTTTTTAACCCCTGAGGTTTTCTTTTGCCTTTTTTTACTTTTTTTCGTATATAATTAACGATGATGAAGGGAGATGTAAAGATATGTTTAATAAAAAGAGATTTTCATCTTTAACCAATATTCTTATTGCAACGATTGTTTTTTCTGCAATTGCAGGCTGCGGTGCCAAGACTGTGATCACAGAAGTTACTGAGTATTCAACTACTGAACTTGCTGCCGACCCAGCCTCAGAAGAATCTTCTATAGATTCATCTGACTTAATTGCATCAAATGACATGACAGAAAATGTACCGGAAGAGTCTGAGCTTGAAACCACATCAGAGGCTTCTGATAAGGAGGCTTCTAATGCGAATAGTCCGCTTCCACGCTACGAATATCCCGGCCCAGAGCTCTTCTACTTAGTCCTGTATGATTACCTTAGAGATGAGCTTGGCGCATATTTTGATGACTATGATGTTTGCATCCCATCTCCTCAAATACTGGAAATCGACGATACAGATAAATCTGACATCAAAGTGTATGGTGATTTCTGGGTATATAACTATGACCTCGACGGCGACACACTTCTATGTACATCAGGCGGTAGTTTCCCGGGACTTATCCACCTCAAATATGACCCGGAAAAGGGCTTTATAGTAACCGGGATGGACGTAGTAGCCGACGGTTCAGACTTCGATGCTTCCGCCAAAGAAATATTCGGCGATAAATATGATGCATTTATTAACCTAATGTCAGATCGCGAAGCTATGGAAAAAACAAGAGCCCAGATCATTGCAAACTATGTTGCTGACAATGACCTGAGCATAACCAAGTATCAGGATTACGGTTGGAATCCTGTCACTCTTCCCGAAGAAAATATCGATAATTTCTATGGTGATCTAAACTAGCTACATAATATGCATTCAAATACAAGCAATATGCTTATATTTGAATGCATATTTTTTGACTCTCACTTACCAAAGCTGAGATAAATGTGTTATCACATTTAATGTTCCGTGAATCAGCCATCCGGGAAAAATTGAACCTTCACATTTCTTTTCATTGATAAATGCAATGAGAATTGCAGGTAGCATCGGATAAAGAAGTAGTGCAACACCTTCAGTAAATGTGATCAGATTATATGACAGAATAACATGAGATGCTCCGAAAATGAAAGCTTGCACAATTGTTCCTGCTGTAAACCCAAGTGCTTTCTGGAGCCTTTTCTGAAGGAAACCACGATAGAGTATTTCCTCGGAAAATGCTGTGTGCAAATAAGAATACGAAATTGCTGCCAAAAGTCCGCCGCTTCCTTGTCCCGCAAATGGTGATACATTCCAGTCAGTTTTCAAAATGGTATTATTCAGGATCATACCGACCACTTCACATATGACAAATGCACCAAGAATGAATAATAATATTTTTTTCTTATCTCCAACCGGCTTTTTAAGGCCAATCCATGAAAAGAAGTTTTCTCTTTTCCTTGCAGTTATTAGCCACCAGATAAATGGGATAAGTGTAAAAAGAAGTACCTGTACTGCTGAGCTTATTAATTCATTAATCGTCTGTGTCATCGCTATTTCCTCCTGCTGTCTGTTTTTATCTCAAATCATCTGAGCATATTCCTCTTTTGTAAAATACTGCGTCGATTTCAAATACTTAGGTATATTTTTGGACTCACCATTTATTCTGATGTCTGCATGTTTTCTGGCAATTTCCAACACATACTCATTGTTGTCAGTTGGAAGTTTACCAAGGATTGTCACTCTTATCTTGAGATATTCATCGAGGTTTGGAATATCAAATAATGACAAAAATCTCTTACATCTTCCCTTAAATGAAATCTCAGGATCAAGATTATCAAGATTTGTATTATTAAACTCGAACACAACATTGAGCCAGCCATCTTCCATATAAAGCGCTGTATCACAGAATTCCTCTACATATTCCCTGTTTTGACTAGCTCTTGATATTCTTGAGAATTCCTCCAATTCATCGACAAAAGTCAGGAATGAACTGTCATCTATTTTCTGAATCTGATAGCTGTCACTTGTATGGTTTGATATGGATGCCAGGATATCATGCATTGATAGCGCCCTTGCATCAGGAATTGGTAAAAGAAAATCCGGTCTGCAATAATCAACTTCCTGAAAAGCCTGAAGATTTTTCATAAGAAGAAATGCGCTCATGATTCCATGCTGATAAGCTTCAAAATCATTATAATAAGATGCCTTCTGACCGTAAGGTGCATGGAAGAGGGTTTCAACTTTAAAACTTCCTTTCATGAGTGCTTTTTCTTCTTCTGACAGTTTCTCAATAGCAGAAATGAAAACATCAAACTCATTTGCCTTAAATGCGTTATCACTTAGCACTTTTTCTAGTACTCTAACGGCTTCCTGGGGTAAATCTTCTCTGTTATTGATGTTCACAATGCTCTGTCTTGAAATATAGTCTATAAAGTTATTAACAAATTCCTGCTGAATATTCTCATATTCAAAGCTAAAGTTCTCAAAATTATTAATTGCAAAATATGGAAGAACCTTATTCATAGCTTTGTTTATCTTCTCTATTTTCTTGAGCGGATAACCAAGATCATGGGTAAGTGCAGCAATACATCTAACAGAATCCTGCAATTTACTATTATCATCAATAAGCCTCAAAATTCCCTTGAGCACACGCGCATCGTTTCCTTCAACTACATGGAGACTGTCAGATAGTTTTTCCATCAGCTTATAGCTTTCATTTGTTTCGCGCTCAAGACGATATAACTCTGAAAACTGTGGATTGTTGTAAAGATAATCACCCAGAAAATATACCCATAGGCAATGTAATGTGTGATCTCTATAGAAAGAATCTGAAGCAAAGATAAGCTCTTCAAATTCTACATAAGAATCAAAATACTTAAAAATCTTGTCATACCCCTTTTTGTTTGGAGATAAGTAGCTCATAGCTGCCTCAAATAGATTCTTCCAAAGTCCTACTGCAAGCTGAATCTTGTTGTTCATCTTGGACTCTTCTATGAGTTTTTCCAAAGAACTTTTGATGCTATCTTTAAGCTCATCTTTCCCCTGAAGGAAAATAATCTCATCCTTCTCAATGCGATCAAGATAGCAGCGCATCACTGTTTTTTCGTCAATAAAGTGTTCCATAAATTCCTCCAATAATTTTTTCATACCAATCACTACTTTAAAGTATTAAAGAACAATATGCAACCAGAAATCATGCTGAAAGTACCTATTCATGCAAACTTTACTTCCATCATAAAACTAGTGCGCTTCCTTGTTTGTGCCAAATTAAATAGTCCACTATACTTTTAATAAACTTTTTTATACTATAGTTATATGAATAAATAAGGGGAAGGCACTAAATATGGGTGTATGGAAAGTATTGTGGAAGCTGACCAAAGAAGCAGCGCGCTACAAGGGGTTATATGTTATTGCAATCTTGGCAACATTTGGATTAACAGCAGTCAATCTCACTGCACCAAAGGTTCTCTCAAATATGGTAGGAATAGTTGGTAAAGGTGTTGATGAAGCTGCTCTTTCACAGGTAAAAGGACTGGCTCTGGCACTCCTTATTCTGTATCTTTTAAGAGTACTCTTTAGATTTCTTAGTAATTATCTTGCTCACAGGGCCGCCTGGTATCTTGTCGGCGACCTTAGAAGCAGACTCTATGACAAACTTCAAAGTCTTGATCTTGGCTTTTTCCATGATAAACAGACAGGTGATCTTATGAGCAGGATTGTCAATGACACAAGGGACTTCGAGCTCCTCTATGCCCACATGATCCCTGATATGATCACTAATGTGGTGACCTTTGTTGGGGTCCTTGTCATTCTACTTACTGTAAATGTGAAGCTTGCACTTATTACCTGTTTTCCCATACCACTTATACTTATTTCAGGAGTTATCTTTGCCAAAGTGGTAAGGCCATTTTTCAGAGCTTCCCAGAAGAGTATGGGCGAACTTAATGCTCAGCTTCAGGATTCATTATCAGGTCTTCACGAAATACAGGCTTTTGGCCAGGAAAAATATGAGAGCGAGCGCATTAAAACCAAGAGCTTTGATCAGGTCAGAGCTATGTTGCGGGCACTAAGAGCCAGCGGAATCTTCCATCCAAGTGTTGAGTTTCTCTCATCTATCGGAACAATTCTTGTGGTATTTTTCGGTGGTTACCTTGCTTACAAGAATCAGCTTGGGGTTGCGGATATCGTTGCTTTTATGCTCTATCTCTCGCTCTTTTACCAGCCGGTATCCGGACTAGCCAGACTTATAGAAGATCTTCAGCAGTCACTTGCTGGCGCAGAAAGAGTTGCCCTCATCCTTGATACTCCATCAGCTATCTCTGATTCAGAGGACGCAGAAGAACTCACCGATGTAAAGGGAGCTGTTGCCTTTGAAAATGTAAGTTTCCACTACAGCAACGAAGTTCCTGTTTTAAAAGATGTTTCTTTTTCCTGCAAACCAGGCATGATGGTGGCACTTGTAGGACCTACTGGAGTTGGTAAAACCACTGCAACTCAGCTGATTTCCAGATTCTATGATCCTCAGCAGGGCCGCATTCTTATTGATGGAAAAGATATTAAGCACGTGACTCTTGAAAGCCTTAGGCATAACATCTCCCCAGTTCTGCAGGATACATTTCTTTTTAACGGCACAATTGCCGAGAACATAGGCTACGCAAGGCCTGAAGCCACAAGACAGGAAATAATAGCTGCTGCCAAGGCGGCCAATATTCACGACGACATTCTCAATATGCCAAAGCTATATGATACTCAGGTTGGAGAAAGAGGACTCAGACTCTCCGGTGGACAGAAGCAGCGAGTAGCTATTGCCAGAGCTATACTCAGGAATTCTCCTATTATAATTCTGGACGAGGCTACTGCTTCTGTAGATGTTCAGACTGAAAAACAGATTCAGGCTGCGATCAGTCAAATGGCTGGAAAGCGGACAATTATCGCAATTGCCCACAGACTTTCCACCATCATAAATGCAGACCTGATCCTGGTAATCCATGAAGGACGTATTGTTGAACAGGGAACCCATCAGGAGCTCCTAGACAAGAAGGGCTTCTACTACGAAATGCAGAAGGTGCAGCTGTAACTTAGACTGCGTCTTCTTTCAGGGCTTCTATGATATTGTCGTCCTTGATCTTGTGTATGCTAAGGCCCATGCTGATTCCCAGTATTCCAAATACGGCAACTATAACCACGCCATAAAAGGCAAGGTTTGGACTAAAAGTAAACAGCTCAGAATCAAATGAACGGTACATCATGAAACTTAAGAAAAGAGATATCGGAAGTCCCCAGAACAAGGCTTTAAAACCATATAGGAACACTTCAAGCCATATCATCTTTTTAAAACCTCTATTATCAAGGCCTACCGACTTATACATAGCAAACTCTTTTCTCCTCAATAGGACACCTGTAGAAATAGTATTCACAATATTTGCAATAGCTATAAGCGTCAATAATGCTGAAAAGCCGTACATAGCCGTGTTGAGCATAAGTGTAATAGTGTCCATTACTTTCAGGGAATCTGTTAGATCTGTGCAATAATAGTTGTGATATCCCTCTTCCATCAGAAGCTGATAGATTTTGGAATAAACAGCCTTATTATCTGTGGTCTCAACTGCAAGGTCCAGCGTCAGCTTATCCTCAGGAAGTACCTCTTTTGCCTTCTCATAATAAACTGACCTGGGAACAAATACTGTCATTGTCCCTCTTGGTATATAGTCAAAGACTTTACTGTCATCTGTATAGGGAACCAGAGCAGCCACTTCAATTGCAGGCGGAAAGCCCATGACCTCGTCATAATGAAGGCTCTGACCAATGATGCCTTCATTAAATACAGGTGTATCCTTAGCCTCATGAAAATAGCTGTTTAAGAGAACTCCTCTAAGTTTACCCGAATAGTAATCCTCCCTGGAGAGCCCGTTTTTATCAAGTATCTCATTAAAATCTTCATCATCAACTATTTCTACAGCCATAGTATACAGATCAAAGGCATCAGTCTTTTCTCTGAAATTCTCTGTCAAAAAAGATCTATCAGCAATATCTGTGTTGGCCAGAGTTGTATACGTGTCCTCTGGCTGCTTTTTAAAGGAGAAATGGATCAGTCCCGAACAATAAACATCTGTTACTCCGTCCATCTCCATGATTTCTTCTCTTAACCTATCGCTTTCATCAAGTAAGCAGGAAGCTATTATCTGATAGGGAATATCAACGTTATAACTGTTAGCTCTGTCCATTGATCTGCAAAAGAAATTGAGAGTCAGGAAAAGTATTATAGAAACAGCAATGGACACTGTGATTACCTTTCCTTTAACTCCATTTCTCTTTATATTCTTGTAGGCAAGCTCTCCCTCGTAGCCAAATATCTTGCTGATAAGCGCTGTTGAAGTAGCTATACCAAGAATTGTTACTACAGATCTTTTCTTGTTTTCCAAAAGGTGCCTTAGTGTTAACTTCGGTATGATATTCATGATGCGATCACCCCGGCTTTCGCTGAATCCCTGGTAATCTGGCCATCCTCAATTGTGATCACTCTGTCAGCAGAAAGAGCTATCCTCTCATCGTGAGTAATGATGATAACGGTCTGGTTGTTTTCCTTGTTGAACTTGCGATGAAGTGAGATGATCTCGTTGCTGTTGTCAGTATCAAGATTTCCTGTTGG
>JAEEGL012260137.1_pt1 | contig 13502 bp, 11 predicted proteins | sample 9134231 | NCBI WGS metagenome assembly JAEEGL01 (sample SAMN16246548, study PRJNA631951) | gut metagenome | biome: gut microbiome; feature: rumen; material: fiber-attached | host: Bos | place: Iran: Karaj | collected 2018-10
GCCTGGTCGAGGTCGTCGCCGCCGAGGTGCGTGTCGCCGTTCGTGGCCTTCACCTCGAAGACGCCGTCGCCGATGTCGAGAACGGAAATGTCGAACGTGCCGCCGCCGAAGTCGTAGACGGCGATCTTCTCGTTCTTCTTCTTGTCGAGCCCGTACGCGAGCGAAGCGGCTGTGGGCTCGTTCACGATGCGCTTCACGTCAAGGCCGGCGATCTTGCCGGCGTCCTTCGTGGCCTGGCGCTGCTGGTCGTTGAAGTACGCGGGCACGGTGATGACGGCCTCGGTGATCTTCTCGCCGAGAAACGCCTCGGCGTCTTCCTTGAGCTTCCTCAAGACCATCGCCGAGATTTCCTGGGCGGTGTATATCTTGTCGTTCACCTTCACTGCCGCGTCGCCGTTCGAGGCCTTCACGACCTCGTAGGGCATGAGCTTTATCTCGTCGGTCATCTCGTCGAAACGGCGGCCGATGAAACGCTTGATGGAGTAAATCGTCGACTTCGGGTTGGTGACGGCCTGGCGCTTTGCGGCCTGACCGACAAGAATCTCGCCCGTCTTCGAAAACGCAACTATCGAAGGCGTCGTGCGCGCACCCTCCTTGTTGGGTATCACGGTCGCCTCGCCGCCTTCCATCACGGCCATGCAGCTATTGGTCGTGCCAAGATCAATTCCAAGTACTTTTGCCATGTTGTCCTCTTTCTTTCTTCTCTTTTGACGTCAATCTACAACGTCAGCATAAACGTAGCAAACGGCGTGCCAAATGGCATTAAATGCCAGTCGCGAAAGAAAACTTCATGAAATTGCGCAAAATCGCCATTTTCTGACTTGCGCACTGTGACACTAACAGCGACAATGTGTCACAACCAAAGCAATGGGGACAGACCCATAAGGCATGGGGACAGACCCCGAGGAGGAGCGAACAGGTGTCAAAGTCTGGAGAAGAAGCGATCCACCTCTTCGCGCTCCGCTGGGGAATCGCCGAAGATCCGCGTGCCGACGTAGAGGCAGATGACCGTCACAGTCGCCGTCGCCGGGAACATGCACGTTATCTCGCGTATCCAGGGCCATTTGCCGCCGAAGGAGAAGAAGACAAGCCCGAACGCCATCCCGGATAGCATCGCGAACATCCCGGAGCGCTTGGAGAACTTTCTTACGAAGAGCCCGGCGAGCATGGGTCTCGATATCGCGGGGATGAAGACGCCGAAGACCTTGTTTGAGAGATTGAAGAGGTCGTCCGCGCCCTGGATGTACTTCATGGCGAATGTAAGCCCGATTACGGAAAGCCCTACCACCACCGTCGCGATGCGGCCGAGCCTGCGGCGCGAGGCGACGTCCTGAGAAAGCCTCTGGGGGAGTTCGCCCACTACCACCGTCGCGATGGCGTTGAAGTTGCCGGCCAAGGAGCTCATCGTCGCGGAGAACATGGCCGCTATCACAAGCCCCATCGCGCCTGTCGGCAGCACCTCGCGGCAGAGCGCGGCATAGACGCCGTTCATCTCGCTTTCGGGGAGCCCCGGCATGAAGACCCTCGCGGCCATCGCGGGGAAGTACATGAAGACGGGGGTTATGATGTAGAGCACCGTCACGAGGCCGACAACCTTCTTCGCGTCCTTCTCGCTTCGCGTGGAGTAGTATCTCTGCACGAGCGACCAGTTCGTCGAGGACGTGCAGATGCACATTACTATGAAGACCGCGATGTAGACCCAGTCGTACTTGTCGGCCGTCGAGGAGAAGAAGCCTGCCGGTGCCTTCGCGAGAAGCGCCTTTATGCCGCATACGATGCCGGTGCCGCCGTCAGTCTGCGCGAGGCGCTCGGCCGAAATGAACGGAAGCGCCACAAGGAGCGCGAGGATGACGAAGAACTGTATGAAGTCGCAGGCAAGCGCGGCCTTGAGCCCGCCGAGGAACGTGTAGATTATTATTATCGCCCCGCTCACAGCTATCGACTCGACTATCGGGAATCCCATCCCGACGCCGACTACAGTGCCTATCGCAAGAAGCTTGAGGGCGTTGTCAAGAAGCTGCATCGGGAGGCCCAGCACCGCCATGAACCTGCACATCCCCGGAGTGTAGCGTACGGAGATGTAGTCGATCGGGCTTTTCGTCGCAGCGCGCCGCCAGCGCGGGGCGATGATTCTCCCTATGAAGAAGTAGAACGGCACGGTCACCCAGCTCAGCGCAATCGCGACGTACCCGAACTTGTACGCGAGCGCCGAGTACATCACGAACGCAAGCGCCGAGAACGTGTTCATCCAGAACGACACGCCCGAGAGCCACCACGGCACGGACCTGTCGTCCCCGAAGAACTGCGAAGAGAACGTCCTGCGCCCGTAGTACGCCCCGACGGCCACCATCACGGCGAAGAACACCGCGATGGTGACCCAGTCGAGGAGGCAGAGCGCCGACGGGCTCGTCATCTTATGCCGGCGTCCCTGTAGACGCGCTCGATGAGCGAGACGGACTTGCGCGCCTCGCGCCCGTCGATCGGATACGGGGCGATGCCGTTCACCGAGTCGGCGAACGCCTCGAAGCACTTCATGTGGCCGTCCCACTCGAAGCTGTCTGGCGAGGCCGCGCCCGCGTCCTTGTCGTCGTCGAAGACGATCGTGCCCTTAGTGCCGGTGATCTCCATGAACTTGCCGCGCCCGGGGAAGGACGACGTCGCCGCGTATATGCCGCCGAGGGCCCCGCCCTCGAAGCGGATCGCCGCGCTCACCGTGTCCTCCGTCTCCATCGGATGCGCGAGCGTGGCGCAGAACGCCTTCACCTCCTCGACGGGCGGCATGAGCGCGACGAGCCAGTCGACCATGTGGATCGACTGGTTGATTAGGGCTCCGCCGCCGTCCATGTTCCACGTGCCGTGCCACGAGGACTGCGTGTAGTACTCGTCCTTGCGCCACCACGGAATGCGTATCCCGGCGTATGTCACCTTGCCGAGCTCGCCCGACTCGATGCGCCTCTTGGCGTCGACGAACTTGTCGTCCCAGCGCGTCTGGAGGATGCAGCCGAGCTGCACGCCAGCCTTCTCGCACGCCTCGATCATCCTGTCGATGCGCTCGACCGTGATCGAAAGCGGCTTCTCGCTGATGACGTGCTTACCGTGCTTCGCCGCCTCGAAGACCGCCTCGTCGTGCATCCCCGACGCAGTCGCGACGGTGACGATGTCGACGCCTGGCGCCGAGAGCGCCTCGTCGTAGCCGTTCCACGCCTCGCACCCGAACTCCGCCGCCGCCTTCTTCGCGCTCTCGAAAGAGAACGTGTCGCAGAAGCCCCTGAGCTCCAGCTTCTCCGAATGCTTCACCGCGTTCGCGTGGAAACGCGCGATGAGCCCGGAGCCGACAATTACAACACCAAGCCTGCCCATGACGTAGCCTCCCGTTATTTCTTGCGCTTCGAGAGGGCGACGCCGCCGATGATGGGCGTAGTGTCGTTGATGCCCTGGAGGTCGGCCGCCGCGTTCGCCGCGACCTTCCTCACCGCCTCGATGTACATGTCGATCTTCGCGGTGTCGTAGTGCTTGAACCACGGCTCGCCGAGGAGCATGCCGTTTATCTTCTCCGCGACGGGCAGGTCGCCCGAGAGGGCGCGGTCGTGCTTGCCGTGGCCGTACGTCTCGACGTCGAAGAATACGCTCGAGAGGTGCAGCGGCATGTTGCACCCGAAGGAGAACTGGCCGCCCGTCTCGGCGTTGAGCGCGTCGCAGAACGTGACGTTCGAGATGCCGCCGAAGGCCTCCTTGTCGTAGAGGAAGCGCGAGGCGTACCAGCCGGCCTTGTCGCTGCCCTCGTCCTTCGGGTAGATGCACTTGAGGCCGGGGATGTCCTCGATGCCCTTCCAGAAGTACTTCATCGCCCTGTCGATCTCGGCGATCTCGGAGTCGTGCTTCTTGAGCTGCTCGACGCCGATTGCCGCGGCGGTCTGGTGCATGCGGTTCTTGAGGCCGCCCCAGGGGATGTTCTTCGGGCCCTCCATCTCCTCGTCGGTGCAGACGTCGACGATGCGGTCGTAGTGGCCGAGGATGATGGCCTTCTTGTAGATCTCGGCGTCGTCGGTGACGAGCATGCCGCCCTCGCCGATAGCGAAACTCTTGCAGCTCATGAGCGACATAGCCGCGACGTCGCCGAACGTGCCGAGCATCTTGCCCTTGTAGTGGCCGCCCTGCGCGTGCGAGACGTCTTCGATGACCTTGAGGTTGTGCTTCTTCGCGATGGCCATGATCTCGTCCATCGGCGCGGGGTGCGCCATGTAGTGGACTACCATGATCGCCTTCGTGCGCGGGGTGATGCGCGCCTCGAGGCTCGCGGGGTCCATCTGCAGGGTCTCGGGGTCGATGTCGCAGAATACGACAGTCGCGCCGAGCGGGAGCGCGCCCGTGCAGCTCGCCCAGTAGGTGACGGACGTGCAGATTATCTCGTCGCCCGGCCCGAGCCCGATCGCGTACATCGCCGCGTTGAGCGCGTTGGTGCCGTTGTTGTGGGTGAGGGCGTACTTGCGGCCCTGCCACTTGGCGAAGTCCGCCTCGAACCTGCGGGCAATGTCGGTGCCGGACATGTTGCCGTCCTCAAGCACCTTCGCCTGCGCCGCGCGCATGGCGTCGTTGACGATGGGCCAGTGGAAAAGCCCCTTGTCGACATCCTTCTCCGCAATAACCCTCTCGCCGCCCAATATGGCCAGTTTAGACATCTTGATCTCCTTTTGTTGATTGGTTTGTTTTAAATGGCAAACGACTATTTCTTCTCCGCGTCGGGATTCTTCGTCTCCGCGGCATCCTTCTTCGCGGGCTCGTCCTTCTTCGCCTCGGGGGCGGCCTCCTTCTTGACCTCTTCTTTCGACTTGGCCTCCGGCTTCGCCTCGGCCTTCTCCGCGCTCTCCTTCTCGATGCTCTTGGCGGCGGCGTCTGCCGCGTCGAAGAGAGTGCGCCTCTCGCGCTTGACGTAGCGCTTCACGAGGTCCTCCGCGGCATCTACGCGCGCCTTGGAGATTTCGTCGGTGCCGAGATCCTTCTTGAGCGCGGCAAGCATTTCGAGGGCCTTTGCCTTGTCGCCCTTCTCGCAGACGCAGCGCGCCGCGCCGAGCTGGGCCGTAAGGCGCAGATAGCTCTTTTCATTCGAAGTGGCGAACGCCTCGAACGCCGCAAGCGCCTCGTCGTACTTCTCGAGCGCCTCAAGGCACTGCGCCTTGCCGACTGGCGGGACGTCCTCGAAGCCGGCGGGCGGGGCCTTCTCAAGCTCTTCGTAGATGGCCAGTGCCTCTTCATAGCGCTCCGCCTGGAAATACGCCTTTGCGAGCTTCACCTTCATGAGGCCGCCGGCGGCGCGCGAGCCGAACTTCGCAACGCCCTCCTCGAGCTCTTCCGGCGCATAGGCCTCGGCAAGCGACTTAGCCGCCTCTGCCTCCGCCGAGGCGTTGTAGTACTTGTAGTAGCGCCAAGCCCCGAACACGGCCGCCGCGACGACGACTATCGCCACCGTGGACTTGCCGTCCTTTTCCCACCATTCAACGAGGGGTACGAGTTCTGGATGTTTCCTGAGGTTCATTTTCATTTGCCTTTCGCTTCGTATAGATCGGACCATTCGTTGAGAACGTCCTCGCTTTTGCCTTCCGAGCGCAGGACTATCCTGTTGAAGTCCAGCGCGTCGAGAAACTGCCTGTTGTGGACAAAGGACTGCCTGCCGCGCGACGGCGGCACGGAGAGCCTTCTTGTCGATTCCATGAAGAGCACTGCGGAGAAATACACGGCCTTGGGTATCTTGAGCCGCGAAAGCATCGTCTGCATGACGGAGCGGGCGGCGCCGCCCGCGCGGTACATCGCCGCCATCAGCACGGCGGCCCTCACGGCGTTCGGGACCTCAAGGCCCTTCTCGGCCATCATCTTCTCGTAGCCGTCGAGAACGGAAAGGCACGAGAACACCTTCGACTTGAGGCCGCCGTCCTTGTCGATGAACGCCGAAAGCTCCGGCAGGAGGTCGCCCAGGAGCCCGTAGGAGTACATCATCCCGAACGCCTCCCTGCTGTGCCCGTAGGGGAAGAGCCTGAACACCTCCTCGCAAACGCGGGGAACTGCTGCCGAGAGTATGCAGGCGTGGCGGCGCTTTATCGCGGCTGCCGTGCGGCGCTCGATCTTGAACCCGAGGCGGGCCGAGAACTTTATCGCCCGCATCATGCGCACGGGGTCTTCCTGGAAGCGCACGTCGGGGTCGCCAATCGCCCTTATGATGCCCTTCTTGAGGTCCTTCATCCCGCCCACCCAGTCGATGACGGAAAAATCCTCGATATTGTAAAAAAGGCCGTTCACGGTGAAGTCGCGCCGGAAGGCGTCCGTCTCGGGCGTCCCGAACTCGTTGTCCTCCTGCGGGCCTTCGGCGGCGTGCTCGATTATCTCGCCCACCGTCTGCGAGTTCTTGCGGAACGTCGCCGTCTCTATCACCTTGTCGCCGAAGCGGACGTGGGCGAGGCGGAACCTGCGCCCGATGAGGAAGCAGTTCCGGAACGCCTTCCTCACCTCCGGGGGCTTCGCGCTCGTCCCGACGTCGAAGTCCTTGGGCTTCCGCCCCAGCAGGAGGTCTCTCACGCCGCCGCCCACGAGATAGGCGGTGTAGCCGAGCGTGGAGAGGCGGTAGAGCACTTTCAGCGCGTCTGGATCTATGTTTTTCCGAGAAATGCAATGATCCGGCCGCTTGTACACGACCGGTTTCAACTGCCTTTTCCTCAGTATCCCGAACATAGGTTTGTTAATTATATCATATTTACGCCGTTTCGTGGGAGATTCTAGTCCTCGAGCGTGCGGAACTCCATGCCGAGCGAGGCGCACTTCGCAAGTATCTTCTCGAGCCACTCGCGCTTCATGTTGACGCCCTTTGCGTCAGGCGCGATGTCGTGCGAGAAGAGAGTGAAGATTGAGTTGCTCTCCGAGGCGTACTCGATGCGCTTCAGGAGCTCGTCGATGTCGGTATGGTAGTATTCGCCCACGCCCTCGCCGCGCATTACGAGCATCTTGTCGAAGCCAGCCGAATTGCGCCACGTCTCGCGCGCGAAGTTCTTGCCCCCCACCCTTATGCGCTTCATGCCGCGCGAAAGGAGAAGGCGGTCTATCGCGGCGTTGTGGACGTTATTGGGCATGGCAATCGTGTTCACTGGGAGGCCCGCCGCCTTGAACGCGGCGACCTGCGGCTTCACCTCGTCGTTGAAGTAGCGTTCGCATTCCGCCTCCGTCGGCGTCTTCGTCGGGAACGTCGCGTGGTGGAGCGTATGGACGCCTACGGCATGGCCAGCCGCGCGCAGCTTCTTGAGCGAGGCGACATCGGCCTCGGAAAGCCTGCCCGTCACGAAGAACGACGCCCTTGCGCCGTACTTCGCGAAAAGGTCGATTGCGCTCGCCCAGTTCTGGCAGTGGTGGTCGTCGAACGTAAGGCAGATTATGCCCCTTCTCGGCGTCTTCTCCGGGTTCTTCTCGCCGATTGCGTGCCATGCGAGGTTCTTGCCTCCGTGGACGGGGAAGAAGCACTTCTCTATGACGCCCGGCCAGCCCTGCATGAACTCGATCGAGCCGTAGATCCTGTTGTCCGGGTCCCACACGCCGTAGACCATGTTGCTCACCTTCGGCACGGAATCCTCTTCGCCGCGCTCGTATGGGCACTGGTTCACCCTGAGGTAGATCTACCACCCGCGCCGCCCGAAGAGGCCGTTCGGCAACGCGGCGAAGATGCGCTGGTTGTGCTGCGCGAGCACGCGGTCGATGATTATCGGATGCGTCGCGGAGGTGACGCCGACGCCGTATTCGCAGTTGTGCACGTAGATGTGCTCGGCCTTCGTGTGCTCGCTCAGGATGATGCCGTACTTAAAGCCCTGCACCGCGACGTTGCGTATTATCTGGTCGTCGGACTGCGGGCCGGAGCACATTAGGCCTACCGTATGGCACGGGTTCTCGAGAAGCTCCTTCTTCGAATCCCAGTCGCCCACCATCTCGTCAAGGCAGAACTGCGAGTCGGCGACGATGACGCGGCTCGAGTTGTCGAGGTTGACGGCGGAGGTCGTGGGGTACATCCTCTCGTGGTCGAGATGCACCCTGAACTCGAGGTTCTTTATGGAAACTACCGGCACGGCGAAGTTGCCTTCGCACATCGTGCCCTTGGGGACGGCGAGCATCGCCCACGGGCGCTCCTTCATGTCGTGCACTTCCGGCGCGTCCCACGTGGAGTGGAGCGTCACGCTCATGCAGCCCGCGTTCCCGAAGCGCGTCGGCACGAAGTGCGGGTCGCCGTCGTCCGGGCGAACCTGGTACTCGTAGAGTATCTTTGCGGGGAACTCGCCTTCAAGCTCGATAACGTGCTTCCCGGCGGGTATCACGAGCTGTGCCCGAACGAGGCGCCCCTCGTCGTCGAACTCCCTCCCTGGAGAGGCGATGAGATACCCCTTCGGCGTGTACGGGAAGTAGAGCTTGCCGCCGCCGCGCTCGGCCATGTAGTCGATGCCGCGCTGAATCGCCGCAGTGTCGTCGGTGACGCCGTCGCCCTTCGCGCCAAAGTCGAAAACGCTGAGCCGCCCTTCGCGCGACTTCTCCTCGAACGAGGCCGTCTTGACTGCGCACCCCGCGAAGATCGCGGAGGCAACGGCAAATATCGCAATGCACTTCTTCATTGTCTACGAGGTTCCTTTATGTTGATTATGCTGGCGCCGGGCATGGACGACATTATCGCGTCGAGCTTGGGGTCGCTCAATATCTGGCGACGCGACATCGTCTCAGGCTTCTTTGGCTCCTCCTTCTTCGGCGCAGAGGGCACCGCCGCCTGCGGAGATTCGCCAGCGGGGGCCGCCTTCATCGCCTTCACCGCCCTTAGAAGCTCGTCTATCGTGGCAGTGGTCGCAATGCGGGAGGCGCGCATGAGGCTCATCTCCATGACCGTCCTCACGCTCAGCACATACCGCAGGCGGTCTTCCATCTGCGCAAGAAGGTCGCATATCCTGAAAAGCCGCGACGGCTCCACCGACTCCGCCTGCCCCTTCAGCGTCTCAAGCTGGCCGTCGGGAACGCCAAGGCCAATCGCCCCGTCGCCGACCGACTTGACCACGACGAGGTTCCTGAAGTACGACATGAGCTCGCCCGCGAGCCTGCGCATGTTCTTGCCGGCAGACTCAAAGCGATCTACGCCCTTCAGGACCGCCGCGACGTCGCCTGCAAGCACCGCGCCCGCAAGGTTCTCGAGCTCCTTCCTGCTTACGAGGCCGAAGACCCCGAGCGCGTCTTCCTCGGATATCTTAGTGCCCTTGAACGAGACAAGCTGGTCGAGCGACGAGAGCGCGTCCCGCATCCCGCCGTCGGCGCCGCGCGCAATGGCGAGAAGCGCGTCGGGATGGGCCTTGATTCCCTCGACCTTGCATATCCCCTCAAGGCGCGAGACGATGTCCTTGGTCTGTATGCGCCTGAGGTCGAACCGCTGGCAGCGCGACACGATCGTTGCGAGAACTTTGTCGCCCTCGGTCGTCGCGAACACGAACTTGACGTGCGGCGGCGGCTCCTCAAGGGTCTTGAGAAGCGCGTTCCACGCCGCGTTCGAGAGCATGTGGCACTCGTCCACGATGTATATCTTGTACTTCGAGCTCGCCGGCTTGAACTGGACGCTCTCGATTATCGGCTTAACGTCGTCGACCGAGTTGTGGCTTGCCGCGTCAAGCTCGATGACGTCGAGGCTGCGCCCTTCGGCTATCTCGCGGCAGTTGGCGCATTCCCCGCACGGCTCCACGCCGTTTGGCGAAGTGCAATTAAGAGCCTTCGCGAAGATTCGCGAGAGCGTCGTCTTGCCGATTCCCCTCGGGCCTATGAAGAGGTATGCGTTCGCTATCCTGCCGGAGGTAATCGCGTTCTTGAGTATCTCGACGACGTGAGGCTGGCCGATTACGTCCGAAAACGTCTTCGGGCGGTACTTTAGCGCGAGGGCGAGGTGTTCGTCCATCATGCGCCGCGCTCCTGGATGCGCTTGTCGGCGGCTGCCACCTTGGCGGCGATTTCCTCCTTGTGGGCGTGGAACTTCTCCCTCAGCGCGGCGTCGGCGGTGCCGAGTATCTGCACGGCGAGAAGCGCCGCGTTGACGGGCCCTGCCGAGCCCACGGCGACAGTCGCCACGGGAACGCCGCCCGGCATCTGCACAGTCGCATAGAGCGCGTCAAGGCCGTTGAGCGCGCCGCCCGCGACGGGAATGCCGATTACGGGAAGCACCGTGGAGGAGGCAAGCACTCCGGCAAGATGCGCCGCGCCGCCTGCCGCCGCGATGACGACCTTGAGTCCGCGCCCTTCCGCCGACTTCGAATACTCGATAGCCGTCTCCGGCGTGCGGTGCGCGGAGATTACGCGCGTCTCGTAGGCGACGCCGAACTTGTCGAGCGTGGCGCAAGCCTTTTCAACGACGGGCCAGTCCGAATCGCTGCCCATTACTATTCCGACGATGGGATTTGACATTGTCTTTCTCCTTACAGGATTTCACACTTGGGAAGCTCGCCTACTATCGGCGCGGCGTACTCGACGAAGTCGCGCGTGACGTCGTGGCCGTTGCGGGCTATGAACGACTTTGGCATCGACCTCGTGAACTTCGCCGCGTTCTCGATGGGAATGACGCTGTACGAAACCGAATAGCGCCGCCCCTTGTTGCGGACGATGCCGACCGTCGCCTTGCGCACCTTGCCGGAAAGGACCGCCCTCGCGGCAACCGCGCCTACCGTGAACGCCTCGATGGAATCGGCAAGCGACGTCACGCCGGGGAACGACCTCTGGAGGTAGCCGAACGTGTCGGCGCGTACGCGCTTCACCCCCGTCGTCTCCTTGAGGTATTTCGCAAGGTAGTCGCCGAGCGCACCCGTCCCGCTCATCTGCACGTTGCCGTGGCTGTCGCGCTCGCCGCCTGAGAACATCGCGCCGATGGGCTTGCCGCCCTTGTCGCGAATCCCCTCGGAAACCGCAATGACGCAGCGGCCGAACTTCTTCATCGCCGCGGAAACGTCGCGCCCGAACTTCTCGAGGGAGAACGGAACTTCGGGAAGGTAGATAAGGTGCGGGCCGTCGTCAGGGCGCTTTCTCGCGAGCGCGGCGGCTGCCGTGAGGAACCCCGCGTCGCGGCCCATCACGACGTTTATCTTGACGCCGCCGAGGGCGCGGTTGTCGAGGTCGTCGCCCATGAACGCGCTCGCCACGAACCTTGCCGCGCTGCCGAAGCCGGGAGTGTGGTCGCAGCTCCTAAGGTCGTTGTCTATCGTCTTCGGAACGTGGCATACCGCAAGGTCGTAGCCGGCCTTCTCCGCCTCGTCGGCGACAATGCGCGCGGCGTCGGCGGAGTCGTTGCCGCCGATGTAGAGGAAGTACCCTACGTCAAGCTCGCGGAAGCGCTCGAAGATCGCGCGGCAGTCGTCGGCGGTCGGCTTCTTCCTGCAGGAGCCAAGCGCAGACGAGGGAGTCGCCGCGATCTGCATGAGCTTCTTCTCGGAAACCTTGCCGAGGTCGACATAGTCGCCCGAGAGAATGCCGAGGATGCCGTGCTTCGCGCCAAGTATCTTGCCGAACCTGCCGCTTTTCCTGGCGGCGTGCGCCGCGCCGGCCAGGGACTCGTTGATGACCATCGTAGGCCCGCCCGACTGGGCGATGACGATATTCCTCTTCTTTGAAGCCTTTTTCATCTGCCCTCCCGTTTATCAGTGCCTGAAGGAACGCTGTCCAGTGAAGACCATTGCCACGGAATGCTCGTTGCAGCAGTCGATGACGTCCCAGTCGCGAATCGCGCCGCCGGGCTGCACAATCGACGTTATCCCCTGGCGAATGCCGACCTCCGCGCCGTCGCGGAACGGGAAGAACGCATCCGAGACCATTGCGCAGCCGGGAAGGCCGCCCTTCTCCGCCTTTGTCTCATCCATGATCTCGGCCTGCTTCTTCGCGCCTTCCTCCTCGCCGAAGACGAGCCTAAGGTCGTTGAACGGCTTTTGGTACTTCTCCCACGAAATCCAGTCGGCGTGCTTTGTGTATGCCTTGTCGCGCGCGATCTCTGCGACGCCCACGCGGTCCTGCTCGCCGGTGCCAATGCCCACCGTCGCGCCGTCCTTCACGTAGAGGACGGAGTTCGAGGTGACGCCCGCCTCGACAAGCCAGCCGAAGACGAGGTCTTCGTACTCCTTCGCCGTGGGAAGGCGCGCGATCTTGTGCTCCTCGTAGGAGACGGCGCCCGTCGCCTTGTCGGTTATCTTCCTGTTGCAGTAGGCGGGCATCAAGTCCTCGGGCTTCCTCGCGTTCGCGCTGAACGACGTCTGCGCGACGATGCCGCCGTCGATGAGCGACTTGAAGTCGATTACGTGCTTCGCCACGAACTCGGAAAGCCTCGCCATGTTCCTGATGCGGAAGACGCGCAGGTTCTTCTTCGTCGCGAAGAGGTCCATCACGCCCGGCGCGAAGTCTGGCGCGACGACGACCTCGGCGTAGTTCTCTACGATGAGCTTCGCAGTCTCCATGTCGCAGTCGCGGTTAAGGGCGATTGCGCCGCCAAACGCCGCGAGGCGGTCGGCCTTGTTGGCGCGGAAGTAAGCTTCGGCAAGCGTCGAGCCGGTCGCGACGCCGCACGGGTTGTTGTGCTTCACGATGACGGCGCAGGGCTTCTCCATGAGATAGCGGAGGATGTTGAGCGCGTTGTCGGTGTCGGTGACGTTCGTCTTCCCCGGGTGCTTGCCGCTCTGCAGAAGCTCCGGAACGGAGGCAAGATAGCGCCCGGCCTGCAGCATCTCGACGTCGCCAAGCGCGAGGTTGCCGTTTACGAGCCGGTAGAGCGCGGCTTCCTGCCCGGGGTTTTCGCCGTACCTGAGGCCCTTTTCCTCGCCGCCGATGTTCCACGTCACCTTCTCGTAGAAGAAAGTCTGGCGGTTCGCGCCGTCCACAAACGAAATCTCCATCTGCGGGGCGAAGTGGTCCGCCTCGATTGTCCTGTACGCCTCCTTGAGGTCTTTCATCTTTTCGTTTCTCCTTAGGTCTGACCGGCTGTCGCCGGCGGCGGATTTCCATCGCAGCGCCCGCTGCGCAGTCAACGCCGGCAAAGCCTCCCCCTTAATATTGGATATTATATCACAATCGCGCGCGCAACGCAAAATACTACCAGAACAACTAACCGGAAGTCAGATGGAAAGTTAGGTCTTGCAGAAAGAAAAGTTGCCTCCCCGGGCGAGGTCGGGGCGCCCTACCTTTGCGTCCCTTGCGTTCTTTGCGGCTAAAATCTCCACCCTCCTGACCTCCTGTTATTTGTGGCTAAAAAACTTCTTCTCCACTTCTACACCTCTCCACGGCTGGAAATTATCCTAAAAATCGCAGTTGAACCCAAGTCGCCTTCTTGCCTTCCAAGCCTACCCTGCCTTCCGAACGTGCGCTCACGTAAAGGGCAACCGTGCTCCCTTGTTTCTTTGGGCGAGATGCGCGTCCATCGCCCCGCTCGACGTATACTTATACGCCTTCGGGGGCGAGTCCTGCGCATCTCGCCTCAAATAACC
>JAEEGL012382780.1_pt1 | contig 13502 bp, 7 predicted proteins | sample 9134231 | NCBI WGS metagenome assembly JAEEGL01 (sample SAMN16246548, study PRJNA631951) | gut metagenome | biome: gut microbiome; feature: rumen; material: fiber-attached | host: Bos | place: Iran: Karaj | collected 2018-10
AAACAACCGGATTTCTTCTTCTCTTGCGGCTGAGCGGAAGGATAGGCGGTATTTTGTTCGGTCATTGTTTTGTCCTTTTATACGCGATTGAATTGCGGTTACTGCGGAGCGTTGACTATTCTTCTTCGTCGGTCGATTCGATCGACTGGGCGTCTTGATCTTCCTCTTCCTCCGGTTCGGGGATTCCCCATAACCAATGAAGCATTTTGGCGTCGTCGGACAGGAAATAGGAGCCCAGGAATTTTGTGGCGCCGCCGAAATCAACGGTATCGCAACCTTCCGCGTGCGCGTCCATGCCGAAAAGTTTACGATATTGAGAAACTTGATCGAGCGGCGCTTCCGTATTCATTGTCCCTTCTTCGCCAACGTTTGGCGCTTGATCAAGGTCGATATTGCCGTCGGGACGCATCCAGCAGTAGGGCTCCGGGCTTTCAGCGAGCATAATCTGGTCGCGAAAGACGCGGTCTGAGCGTTGAAAATATGGAATAGGATCTTTGCCGACGCCGGAACGGTCAAAGACTCCGTCTTGGGAAACGAGTAGCGAGTAGATTGTTTCACCTTCCGTCGCGTCTTTGGCACATACGCAACGATAGACGTCGGGCATTTGCTTGTGGAACTGGACGTTGTGTTCAGAATTCCAAGGTTCGTCGAGTCGAATTTGGTCGTAGAGCGCTTTGGCGTCGTCGCCGAGGTAGGGGAGAATGAGAACGCGCCAGCTGTGGAGCGGGGCGCCGTTGGCGTCGACGCTGAAGGTTGGCGGAAAGGTTCCGACGTCGTCGTAATACGCCCAGATAGCATGACCAACGACGTTCATTTTTAGAGAACAGTCGCAACGTTTAAAAGCGCCGTAAGCGTTTTCTATCGCGGGGAACAGGAGACGAAGTCCCACGCTCGCCAACCAAGAGCTCGCGCCCTTGCGCCACTGTCGCGACGGCGCAAGTTCTTTCCAGCGCTCTTCACGCTCCAAAGGATCGGCGTTCATTAGGTCGCGGTAGTTCGTCCGAAAGATTTCATGCGTTTTGGGACCGTCGATTGGCGTTGCGCGCGTTAGAAGCGATATGAGCGCAGACGGGTCCTTTGCCATGTCGCCAAGGGATACGTCTTTACCCTCGCCCACGAGTTGCAGCAGTTCGGCAAAAGTCGCGCATGCGCCGACGTATTCCGCGCGTTTCGCACGTTCAATGCGCGCGCCGAGGATTTCGTCGCCGAAATTATCGCGCCATATGGCGACAATGCGGTCGCGTTCTTCCGCCGTCGGACGTTGCGAAGGGACGCCGTAAAACTGAACGCCCGCCGCATATTGCATTAACGTTAGACCGACGAGTTTCTCGATTAGCGTCGGCGAATCGGCGTCGAGTAAGCCGCGCGACAGATTAGCGAGCGTTTCCATATCGTCGACGGCGCCGGATATGTCGCCGGAGCCGACGCGTAGATTCGCGCGCGCGTGGACTTCTCGACCGATGTTTTGCAGGAAAAAGACGTCGCCGACGTCGAGGGTTATAAAAGAGCCCTCGCGCGCGTTCGGCGGAAAATGCCAGCAGTGAAATTTCGGCTTGCGCGCGGCTTCGGCGACGAGCGCGAACCGATCTTCGTTTTCGGCGAACCATTGCGCGACGATCGGGTAATCTTGCGGCGTCCAAGGACCGCTCCAGGGCGCCATGTAAGCGTCGTTTGCGGCGTCGCGATCGATTTTACCGACGTGCTTCTCGCCGTTTTCCCAGTATTCGTACGCTTGGTCGTCGCTCGATTCCGACCATGAAGAATCGTCGTCGTGCGCTTCCGAATCCGTTTTGTCAAGTTGCGTGGGAGCGGGCTCGTCGCCGCGCGCCCCATTCTTAACGAGATAGGGGACGAGTTCTAACCGATCGTAAAAGACCGGTTTCGACGTTGGATCGAGCTCAAATTTTTCGCAGAGAGGACGATAAAACTCGGCGTACTGCCTCCCGTCGATCGATTTGTCCGTCGGCAAATCCTCCCATCGGATCTTTCCTGCGTGAAAGTCCGAATAGATCGCTTTGGGACCGAACGCTTGCAGAATCGCAAACCATCCGTTTTCTTCCAAGGGAGAGGAATCTTTGCGTTGGAATTCGTCGTAGAGCGCGCGGTAGTCGGGAACCTCCCCCTTATCGACGTCGACTTCCGCATAGGCGTCGTCGACTTGAACCGGCGTTATCTTACGATCGAATAACAAAAAGAGGACGAGCCATAGCGCGACTACGACTAAAGCGAAGTAAAGAAAGAATTTGACGAGTTTCGTTAAACAACCGGATTTCTTCTTCTCTTGCGGCTGAGCGGAAGGATAGGCGGTACTTTGTTCGGTCATTCTGAATCCTCTTCAGGAGTAGTTCTCGGCGAAGAATGAACGGCGCGTCTACGCGAAGCGACCGCCCCCGCAACTCATTGTAATAGAATACGAGGACGATCGCAAGCCAAAGAGTAAAAATAAACGAAAAAAGCGTTACAGACTTCTTTTCGGCGCCGGTTTCTCGCGACGCGGAACGTTTGGATCATCGTAGCGATAATCGCGCCATAACTGATCGGCGGTAAAGTGGAAGCGATCGAAGTTGCGTTTCCAGGCTTCGAGACTCTTGAGCTTCGGATCGAAGTTGTTGGTACCGAACGAGATTTTGGCGCCCATTTCGAGCGCGAGTTTCACGAATTGCGGTTTGGGGAATTGCGATTCCGCTTGGATTTCGAGCGCGACGCCGCCGTCGATCGCCGCTTGAATGAGCTTGGTCATGCGCTCTTTCGTCCAGAGTTCGTCGTAGCGGTCGGCGATGAATTCGGGTAGGTAGGTAACGTTGGCGAGAATATCGATCGGCTCGGAGACGACGGTCATGCAATGCTGGAAATAGCGTTCGAACCATTCGTCCTGATCGACGTCGTAATCCTTGGGGAGTTGCCATAGTCGCTCGTCGGAGCCGTCGGGTCGCTTGCCCATAATCATCGTGTCGGCGAGAACGAAGTCTAGGCGCGCGTAGATCTTGGGATCGATCTTTTCGTACCAGTCGCGGTCGTTGACTTGGATTCCGATCTTGAGTCGGTCTTTTTCCGGCAGAGTTGCGTTGACGTCTTCGACGACCTTAACGAACGCGTCGAGTTTCTCGTTCGTATTGAGGGGCCATTCGCGTCCGACGTTCTCGAGAACGCCGCTCTTAACGCCGGTGAGTTTGGTTCGTTCGAGCGCCATTTCCGCCGTCATGCCGCCGCGTAGGTGAATGTGATAGTCGCGCAGGTCGAGCGCCGGGTCGAGCCAGGGCGCGTAGTTCGCAAAGGTTTGCGCGTCGCCCTGCGGCGCCGTCAGCGGATTCTCTTGACCGAACGCGAGACCGCAAAAGAGGGTCGTCGCGCTTACGAGCAGGAAAGATACAAATGAAAAACGCATAGAGGACCCTTTCGTAAAAACGCGCGCGATACGCCCAATAGCGTTCGCGCGCTGAGGTTATTCGGCGACTCGCCAATCTTGAAGGCGCAACTCCACTTGCTGGAGGTAATCGTTGTAGACGACTTGGAACGCGACGTCGAACTTCGTCTGCGGGTTTGCGGCGACGAGTTCGTTCATTTCGTCGACCCACTCGCCACGACTGAACGCGACGGCGCGACGTTCGTCGTTATGCTGGCGGAAACGCGCCTGGAAAACGTTTCCCTGCGGCAGCGGCGCGCCGGGCGCCGCGCCCGGTTTCGGCTTGCCGCCGCCGACGCGACGCGCCTGGCCGACGAGCGAGACCCCGCACGTCGCAAAGATAGGACGCTGGTTCTCCGCGCCAAAGGGCGCCGCCTTATTGAGTTCGTTGAGCGTTTGCAACGTTATCGCCGCAAACGGAAACTCGCCGTCGATATAGAGTTTCGGCGCGCGATCTGCGGCGTTGAAATTTCGCTCGACGTAATCGCAGAACGCCTCGCGAAACGCTTCGAGTTGCGACTCCTTGACGCCAAGTCCCGCCGCCGCCGCGTGACCGCCAAAACGCGTTAAATACTCCGAACACGCGTCTAGCGCGTCGTACATATTGAAGGCGCCAACGCTACGCGCCGAGCCTGTGTTTGCGTCCGGTTCGCGCAATGCGATCATGATCGCCGGACGATAAAATCGTTCGGCGATTCGACCGGCGACGATACCAATCACGCCGGGGTGCCAGTCGCGACTGGCGAGAACGAACGCGGGCGCGTCGGCGTATTTCTCTTCGATCATTTTGAGCGCGTCGGACATAATGCGACGCTCGAGCTTCTGACGCGTCGCGTTGAGGTTATTGATAAAGGGCGCCAGCTCCCTCGCGCGATCCGCTTTGTCGGTAATAAGCAATTCGACCCCGAGGCTTGCCAGTCCCATTTGACCCGCAACCGCGAGACGATGCGGGTTCTCCAACAGCGTCTTGCCATACTGCCAATTGAGCTCGTCTTCAGGATCGCGCGGCAGGCTCTCGTTGAGCACCTCGCGACCCGCCGCGTTCAGACGCGGCGCGATCATGAACCCGACGTCTTCGCTCGTGATCTTCTTGCTCGCGTTTGGAAAGACGATCTCCGCGAGGAATTTTAGCCCGAGCGGCATGTGATCGACGAAACTCTTTTCCAGCGCGTAGCGGACGAGCGTGCGGTTTTCGTCGAGTAGCGGCACGACGTCGGCGATCGTGCCGAGCGCCGCCAGACCAATCGCTTGCAATAGGAACTCGCGCATTTCCGGCGACGTCTTCTCGCCTCCCGAGGCTTCTACGCCCAATTGCCACGCCAGTTTAAACGCGACGAACGCGCCGCAAATTTCCGGGAACGGATAGGGCGCGACGTTAGGTAGGAGAATCTTCGGGTGCACGACGGCGGCGACGTCGGGCAGAACCTGTTGGCCGGTTTCTTCGTCGACGATCGGCGTGTGGTGGTCCGTAACGACGAGCGCGAGTCCGATCTCTTTTGCGAATTTCGCCTCTTCCAGGCTTGTGATCCCGCAGTCGACCGTGACGACGACGTCGGCGTTTTCGTCGTCCTTGAGGCGTTTGAGCGCCTCTTGATTGAGACCGTACCCCTCGTCAAGTCGGTTCGGCACGTAATAGAGACAGTCGCCGCCGAGCGTTCTAATCGCCTGGAGAAGGAGCGCGGTCGCGGTCATGCCGTCGACGTCGTAGTCGCCGTAGACGACGATTTTCCGTTTTTCCTTGATCGATTGGAGTAGAAATCGCGCCGCTTCGACGCAGCCGGGCAGTTCTGCGGGCGCGTGAAGACCGCGCGCTAGATTGGGGGGCGCGAGAAATTCGGCGACCTTCTGCGGATCGTCGATTTTGCGCCCCACGAGCGTCTGGGCGACGACGTAGGAAACCTTCGCTTGCTCGGCGACTCTCTGCACGAGGTCGGGATCGAACGGTCGCGTAATCCAAATCTTTTTCTCTTGCGCCTTGGTCATAGGTAACGCCCCGCTTTTTGCCGTGTTATTTTGTTCCGCGCGTTTGCTAAGGCGCGATTTGAGCGCGACGCGGCGACGAAACGCCCAGTCGCGTCGAACGACCGTTTGGCGCGCGTCGCCGTCCATTGCGCGACGCGTTCCTACTTAATCGCCTGTTTGTCAATACTACGCCGATATTGTACCCTTTGCCAAGGTCGTCCGTCAAGAGGTTCGCCGGTCTGTTTCGTTGGAAATTCCCATTATTAAAGCGATCGTTTGTTAAAATCGGCAAGATGAAGAGCCTAAGTAAAGGCAAGAACTCATGGTTGCGATCCGAAATAGGGCCGTTTTTTGCCGTTTGCTCGCTCGGGCAACTTTCCAAAACGTTTTTTTTTGGTAAATTAGATAGGAACGCCGTGCGATTCGCGCCAAACGCGTCGATTTGAAGCGTAGTAGACGATGGTAAGCGTCGCGCGTTTGACGCGTTCTGAGCGTATGGATATCATAAGGAGTAGACGATGCACGTTATGTTTGTCGCAAGCGAAGCGACCCCCTATTCTAAGACGGGCGGTTTGGCGGACGTGTGTAGCGCGTTGCCTAAAGCGCTTTCGCAACTCGGCTGTAAAGTTTCGATCGTAACGACGCTGTACAAGTGCGCGCGCGAGTACTTCACCCATTCGAACGAACGTCTTGAGTCGATGTACGGCGTAACGCTTGAGGCGGTCGTTGGTCGCGAGACGAAGCGCGCGGGCGTTCAGAGAACGAAGCTCTCGGGTAGCGAAGTCGACGTCTACTTTATCGAGCACGACGACTATTTCAATCGCGACGGAATCTATAACAACCAAGGGGTCGACTACAGCGACAACTGCGAGCGTTACTCGTTCTTTTCGCGTTCGGCTCTAGAATTGATTCGCGTCTTGAATCTCGACGTCGACGTGATTAACGCGAACGATTGGCAGACGGGCTTGGTCCCCGTCTATCTCGACTCGATCTATAAGACGCGTTCGCGTTTCGAGTACGATTCAATCTTTGGCGGAGCGGGACGACCGCGCTACGACGCTTCCGTTCGCCAGGGCGCGAACCCGTTCGATCGAATTAAGACGGTCATAACGATCCATAATTTGCGGCACCAGGGTCGATTCTGGCGCGGCGCGATGGATCTGACGGGGCTCGACTGGAGTCTCTTTACGTACGATAAGATGGAGTTCTACGGTCAGCTCAATATGCTGAAATCGGGTCTTGTCTTCAGCGACGCGATCACGACGGTTAGCCCGAAGTACGCGCAGGAAATTCAGACGGAAGAATGCGGCGAGCGCCTTCAGGGCGTTCTGCAAACGCGTTCCCAGGATCTTCGCGGTATTCTTAACGGAATCGACGTCGACGAATGGAACCCCGCGACCGACAAGGCGATCGCCGCGAATTACACGAGCGAAACTTTTCCAATCGGCAAGCCGAAGTGCAAGGCGGCGTTACAACGCGAAATGGGACTGCCCGAAGACCCGAACGTTCCGCTCTTTGGCGTCGTGAGTCGTTTCGATCCTCAAAAGGGTCTCGATCTCGTCGCCGAAGTAACGCCGGAACTTGTCGAACGCGAGGGCGCGCAGTTGGTCGTTCTCGGCTCGGGCGAGCGCAGTCTTGCGGATCATTTTGCGTCCCTTGCGCGCCGGTATCCACGCAACGTCGCGGTGAGGAACTACTTCTCGCCGGATCTTTCGCACCGGATCGAAGCAGGAATCGACGTCTTTCTCATGCCGAGTCGTTACGAGCCTTGCGGCCTGAATCAGATGTACAGTCTGCGTTACGGCTCGTTGCCGCTCGTGCACAACGTCGGCGGACTCTACGATTCCGTAACGAACGCTTCCGACGAAAATATCCAGAACGGTACGGCGAACGGTTTCGTCTTCTACTGGTGCAATGCGGACGACATGATGAAGGCGATTCGCTGGGCGCTCCATTGCTATCGCGATCGTCGGGACGACTGGACGAAAATGATCCGGCGCGCCATGACGGAGGATTTGTCGTGGAAGCAAAGCGCGACAAAGTATCTTGAACTTTATACGGAACTGGTTGATCGCAAATAACGCGCCGCGTTCGTTAGGTAGCCATGCCAGATTATAAGTACAAAGCGAAGACGCGCGCCGGCAAAGACGTCGTCGGCATAATGACGGCGAATACGCAGAAGGAAGCGCTCGATCGACTCGCGGCGCAGAAACTCTTTCCGATCTCGGTAGAGGACGCGCACAAGAACGACGTGAACGTCGGCAAGTGGTTTCAACGCAAGCCGCCCGCAACGGCGATCGCCGCGTTTCTAACGCAACTCGGCGAATTGCTGGAGAACGGCGTGCCGGTTCTTATGGCGTTCCAAGCGCTCGGCAAGCAGACGCCGAACCCTGCGCTGCGCGAGGTCGTCGTCGACGTCGGCGAACAGGTCGCGGACGGTCAGAGCGTCGACGCGGCGTTCGCAATGCACGACAAGGTCTTCGACGACCTGACGCTTAGCGTGATTAAAGCGGGTTCAGAGGGCGCGTTTTTGGAGTCCGCGCTCAAGAGGACGGCGAAGTTTATCGAAGATCAGGCGGAGATTCGCAGTCGAATCGTCGGCGCGATGATTTATCCGTCGGTACTGTGCGTCGTCGGCGTTACGATCGTCACCGTGCTCCTCGTCGCGTTTGTTCCGAAATTCGAACCGATGTTCGAACAACTCGTTGAAAGCGGCAATAGTCTTCCGGTCGCGACTGTTTGGCTACTGGCGTTTCGCGATTTCTGCGGAAGTTACGGTCTCTATGCGCTCGGCGTGATCGCAGCGATTTTGGTCTGGTTGAAATTTCAAGCGTCGACGAAATCGGGTCGCCGCTTTATCGACGCGTGGAAGTTGAAGTTGCCCGTGCTGGGGCAGGTCGCGCAGGCGTCGGCCGTTTCGAAGTTGTGCCGCGTTTTGGGCACGCTTTTGCAGAACGGAGTCCCGATTTTGCGCGCGCTTGAAATCAGTTCTCGTTCGACTGGCAACGCGCTTTTGCAGGACGCGGTCGAGAAGTCGGTGGAGGCGGTGTCGTCGGGCGAGCCGCTTTCGCGCCCGTTGCAGGAAAGTAAATTGATTCCTCCGCAGGCGATGACGATGATAACGATCGCCGAAGAATCGAACACGCTCGAAAAGGTGCTCCTCAATCTCGCCGATTCGCTAGAAAAACAGCTTTCGAAACGAATCGATATTATGGTGCGACTCCTCGAACCGATGATGCTGCTCATGCTCGCGGGCGCGGTCTTTTACATTATTCTCGCGCTCCTCATGCCAGTTTTTCAGCTTACCGACGCGGTTTAGCCGACGCGTTCGCGCGACGTCTTAGGATACGGTTATGAAGAATAGCGAAGCGTATTTGAATCCGAAAATCGCCAAGACGATTAGCCGACTCGATCTTAAGGCGCAGTTCATCGTCAAGGGCTTTATGCACGGGCTTCACGCGAGCCCGTTGCAGGGCTTTTCCGTCGAGTTTAGCGAACATCGGAAATACGAGCCCGGGGACGATCCGAAGGATATCGACTGGCGTCTCTACGCGCGCACGGACAAGTATTACGTGCGCAAATATGAGGCGGAAACGAATATGACCGGCTGGCTCGTCGTCGATTCGAGCGCCTCGATGGGCTATTCGTACAACGGCGAAATTACGAAATTCGAGTACGCGATCTCACTTTCGGCGGCGCTCTGCTATCTTATGATCTGCCGGCAGGACCCGGTCGGGCTCGTCGTCTTCGACGAAAAGATTCGCCATTCGCTTCCGCCGCGTTCGAAACGCTCGCACTTCGGCGCCGTCCTCTCGACCCTCGCGAATCTTACTCCAACCGGCGCAACCAACGCGCCCGAAGCGCTCGCGCAACTCGCCGGCATGCTCAAACGCGCGTCCCTCGTTATGGTCTTTTCCGATCTGTTAGGCGATCCCGAGGAAACGCTCCGTTCCATCTATCGTCTCCGCCACGCCGGACACGACGTTATTCTCTTTCATATTCTCGACGACGCCGAAGTCCGATTCCCCTTTAAAGGAACCGTGCAGCTTGAAGATCCTGAAACCGGCGAGTCCCTGGTCGTCGACGCCGACGCCGCGCGCGCCGATTACGAAGCCGCGCTCGAAGAGTTCCGCGAACGCTTTCGGCGCGAAGCCGCTCATGCGAAATTCGATTTCGTCGAGTTGAACGTGTCAACGCCCTTTGACAAGGCGCTGCTGGAATATCTTACGGCGCGCGCGCAGAGGAGATGAAACGTCGGGACGACCTCCGTTCGTCCAACCGCGCCCAGACTAAATCGGGCCCCTCGCAGATCCACGCGGCGTTCTCTCCGCATTTGGCATTTCCTACGTCCAACGCTTGCATCTCGCCCCGCTACTCGTTATACTGTATTCGAGGCGTCGCGCGTAGTCGGCGGCGCGACGTAATTAACGCACAAACGCGCGTTGCGCGCGGGGAGGACTCGACGTGAAATTATTGCGCATACTTTTGACGTTGGTTGGAGCGCTTGCTCTCGTCGGCGGTTTGGCGGCGGGCGAGGGTACGCTTAGCAATCCGAATCTCGCTTTTCTTGCGGACGTTAGCGCGTCTTCGGAATATGGCGCCGGGTACGAGGCGATCGGCGCGACGGACGGGTTTGTTCCGGCGGCGCTCGCGCACGGCGACGCCGGGCGCGCATGGTGCGTTCGCGGCGCCGCGTGCAAGGGACGCGCCGATTTTGTCCTCGAATGGGAAGAGCCGCACGAAATTTCGACCCTCGTCTATTACGGTCGAACCGGCTCCGCTATGCTCGAAGAATGTTTCGAGAAGTACGAACTTTACCTCAACGACGACGAGCAGCCCGTAGCGTCCGGCGCCTTTGAAATGAAGCACGGTTCCCAGTTCGTCGTCTTCGACAAGCGTCCCGTCTCGAAAATGACGATTCGCTTCCTTTCCGGCTATCCGAAAGGGCTCAATTGGGGCGCCTCGGAAATCGCCGTCTTTGAAGATCGACCGACCGAAGAAGAACTTGCCGAACGCGTTACGCCCGACGCGGCGGCCGCCGCCGTCGATCTCACGATCGAGTCTTTTCAAGAGGAAGGCATGCCCGACGAGATCGTCTTCGCGCTCCGAAAGCCAGCGACCGACCCGCACTGGTACGCCAACTTTAGCTACTACGCCGACAACGTCTGTCGCACGCCGTTTCCGCTCGGATCCGGCGGCGGTCTCTACGCGTACAACGTCAAAACAAACGCGGTGCGAACGATTATCGAGGATCCCAACGGGAACTTTCGCGATCCGGTCGTGCACTACGACGGTAAGACGATTCTCTTCTCATATCTCCCCGCTGGAAAAAAACATTTCAGTCTCTACACGATTCAATCGGACGGAACCGGTCTAACGCGTTTGACCGGCGAGGGCGAGGACGAGCCGCTCGAACTGCCTCCCGGCGTCGAGCCGTCGACCTCCGACGAATTCCGCACGTCCGCCGCGCCGCTCGGGAACGCGCGCGACTTCGCGCCCCCCGGCTGGGACGACTACGAGCCGACGTGGTTGCCCGACGATTCGATCGTCTTCTGTTCCACGCGCGCCAAACGTTACGTCGGATGCTGGCTGACGCAAGTCGGAACGCTCTATAAGCGCTTTCCAGACGGCAAGTTGCGCGAGTTGTCGTGCAACGTGGAGCAGGACAATACGCCGCGCGTTTTGGAGAACGGTCAGATTATCTATATGCGCTGGGAATACGTCGATCGTTCTCAAGTCCATTATCACCACTTGTGGACGATGGGACAGGACGGCACGCGTCAGATGGTCTTCTATGGAAACTTGAATCCCGGAACGAGCATGCTCGAGCCGAAGCCGATCCCGAACGCCGAAGGGGGCAAGATCGTTTGCACGTTCTCGCCGTGGCACGGGTATCCTGAGCACTACGGGTACGTGACGGTCGTCGATCCGCGCATGGGACCGGACGCGCCCGAAGCGGCGAAAAGAATTTCGAAAGGTCAGAATTACTCTGATCCTTGGGCGTTTAGCGAGGATCGGTTTATGGCGGCGTCGTACGATCGTCTCGTTCTCATGGACGAGCGCGGTCGCGAACGAACGTTGTATCAGCTTCCTAAAGAACAAAAAGAGGCTGGATTCTGGATTAACGAGCCGCAGCCGCTGGCGCCGCGCGAGCGCGAACCAATTCTAACCGACTCGACGAATCCTGCGGACGCAATGGGCGTCTTTGCGCTTGCGAACGTTTACCACGGTCGCAAAATGGCGAGCGTTAAGCCGGGCACGATTAAGAAACTCCTTATCTATGAAACGCTTCCGAAGCCGATTCACTACTCCGGCGGCATGGATATGATGAGCTTCTACGGCACGTTTACCCTCGAGCGCCTCCTTGGAACCGTGCCGGTTACGCCGGACGGCTCGGCGTACTTCCGCGCGCCGGCGAATCGTCCGATTTTCTTCCTCGCTATGGACGAGAACGGCAAGTGCGTTAAGAGAATGCACTCCTTTACGTCGGTCATGCCGGGCGAGAAGTTCTCTTGCGTCGGCTGTCATGAAGAGCGCACGGAGACGGCGGGCGCCGACGAGAAGAATCGACTGCTCAAACTCATGGAAGGGCAACCTTCCGAAATCGAACCGATTCCGGACGTTCCCGACGTCTTTAGCTTTACGCGCGATATTCAGCCGATACTCGACAAATACTGTCTGGAATGTCATAATCCGGATCGAGAAGAAGGCGGGTTCAATATCTCCGGGCACTGGTCTCCGATGTACACGATCGGATACGCGCAAATGTCGTGGCGTCAACTCTTTGGCGACAATCGCAACCGCGCGAAGAGCAATTTCGAGCCGTACGAGATCGGATCCGGATCGAGTCGGCTTCTGAAGCTAATCGACGAGGGACACGGCGGCGTCAAAATGACGGAGCACGATCGACTTATGATCAGTTTATGGATCGACGCCGGCGCGAACTATACGGGCACGTACGCGGGCGAATTCTCCGGCGGGGTAGGGTACTACCTTGAGAACACGCCTGTGCGCAACGAGAAGGACTGGCCTGAGACGAAGGCGATGCAGGAGGCGATTACGCGCCGTTGCGACGTCTGTCACACTCCTTGCGACCCGTCGAAGGAATTTGGCACGTACACGATCTACCAAGACAACTACAATCCTCGCAATCCCCGGGACGCAGAGGACTCCTTTATTCCGCACGATCTCTCGCAGGCGAACGGCCGCTTCAGTCGGTTTGAGATCTTTGATCTCTCGTATCCCGAGCAGTCTAAGGTCTTGCGAGCGCCCCTTAGTCGTGAGGCGGGCGGGCTCGGCGTGTGCGAGTCGAAGTCTGGCAAGAGCGTTTTTACGAGCAAAGACGACGCGGATTATAAGACGATTCTAGCGGCGCTTGAACGCGGGCGGCGTTATATTATCGAGGAGGACAATCGCCCGGAAATGCTGACGCCGAGTCCTAACAACGGCGAGAACTGCCCGCAACGTTACGTTCCGCGCTGGCCGTACCTGCGCGAGATGATACGCTACGGTCTCCTGCCGGTCGATACGGATCCGACGGCGAGCTACGATCCCTACGAGCTCGATCAGCGTTACTGGGAGTCGCTCCATTATAAACCTGAACCTTCGACTCCTTGAGTTGAACGGTAATCCAAAACGCGATATAATGGCGGCGTCGCGATAAGCGGCGTCGCTTTTTTAAATAAGAATCATCGATAGCGCATAGGGAGACGGAAGAATGTCGAAACCGAAGATCGTCGTAGTTGGTAGTTCGAATACGGACATGATCGTAAAATCGCCGCATATTCCCGCGCCAGGCGAGACCGTGCTCGGCGGAATCTTTGCGACGGCGGCGGGCGGCAAGGGCGCGAACCAGGCGGTTGCCGCAGCGCGAGCTGGCGGCGAGGTCGTCTTTGTCGCGCGCGTTGGCGACGATATGTTCGGCGCTCAGGCGATCGCGGGCTTTGAACGGGAAGGGATCGACTGCTCCAAGATCGTTCGCGACCCGGAGAACGCGTCGGGCGTCGCGCTCATTATGGTCGACGACCAGGGTCAGAATTCGATCTCGGTCGCGCTCGGCGCCAATAACGCGCTCTCGCCCGACCACGTTGACGCCGCGGCCGACGCGATCGCCGCCGCCGACATGCTCGTCGTTCAG
>JAEEGL013599769.1_pt1 | contig 13502 bp, 6 predicted proteins | sample 9134231 | NCBI WGS metagenome assembly JAEEGL01 (sample SAMN16246548, study PRJNA631951) | gut metagenome | biome: gut microbiome; feature: rumen; material: fiber-attached | host: Bos | place: Iran: Karaj | collected 2018-10
ACTCCTATTATCATCATTATAACATAAAAAAAAGAGATTTTTGAAAAAAATCTCATTTTTTTTACAATAATTCTACATCTTCTTTAGAAGCTTTACTTGATCCCTTTTTTGACTTAGATTCTTCATCCTCAGAATCATCGATTTCTTCCACATTTTCATATCGAAGAATAATGATAAATTCATATACTTGATAGATGAATACAATCATAATTGGCAACAATACCAAGAATAAGAATCCAATTCTACTTTCAAGAACTGCAAGAACAGAACCTAAAGAATGATAGGTTTTAGCATACTTTCCAATCACACGAGTACTTGCGATTGTCACAGATCCTCCATGATCTACCGTATATAAAGAGGTATAATCATCAGATTGAACAGCTATAACCGTATCTGTACGAAGAATATAAGATTCATCATAAGGAGCATAGTAATAGATAACATCTCCTTCTTTGATATCATTCGAATTACGAACGATTAATAAATCTCCATTCTTTGAGTTAATCACATTCTTTTCATCAAATACAGTAATACTGTGGAATGTATAACTACCAATTTGAGTATAGCCAAATTTATTCTTGTTTAAGATATAAGCAGTCATCACAATAACATAAATAATTATGATCACTTCTAAAATAGACCAAACCCAATGAAAAGTCTTTTTCATTTTCATCACCATCCTAATTTTAACACATATTCTCTATTTTTTCCAAGCACTATTCTATTTTTTTCTTAACAATGACATATTTGATATCTTCATCGATCACCTGATCATTATCATAAAGCTTGAATACCACTCGATAAGTACCACTTGTTAAAGTACTATTTAAGGTTAAATCGATATCTTCTTCATCACTTGGCATTGAGAAGCTTACTTCGTTTCCACTAACTACTGTAAAGTTATTTGTAAATAACGTAGAGAATGGAACAGAATTGTAAGTAGTAGAATCAATGTCTGAAATATCTCTCTTATAAACTTCAATACGGAAGTTTGGATGTGTTAATTGAGATTCATATTTTACGGTATAAGTATTCGTACTAGAACCATTTAGGTTTAGTCCTGTCTCACCATAAACAATCTTTGTATAATCCTCACAGTCTGCTGTGATAGAGTTATCGGAACTAACCACAGTAACTGTAAATTCATCCTCAGTTACCTCAGAAGATGCATTATGTAATCCATCACTAGAAGCAAATAACGTATAACGAATCGTATATTGACCAGGCGGTAAGAACGAGTTAACCGTTAATCCTAACATCTTTTCAATATTGGATACTTTATTTGCTAACTTAATTCGGAATACACCATTTCCATCGGCAAAGTATTCCACTCGATTGAAACGAATACTCGTACCGATTAATAAACTGGAACTAACTTGTGTTCCTTCATGATCTAAGAAGATCACGTTAAGACCCATCTTACTAGATTCATAGTTCGTATCGATAACCGGTTTATTATTACCAGTAGAACTATATTGAATTGCAGTGGAATAATCAAATTCATCTGTAACGTTATAATACAAGTAAGAATCATTATCCGTAAATGTTTGAACTAACAAAGCATTACTACTATCATATGTACTGTAATACATTTGAGTATCACGAATTCCTAATACAAGGAAGATTGGGAATCGGTCATTATCACGTAATTGGAAAGACACATGATTATCTAAATGAGTACCTGTAACATTTGTTTCTTTAAAATCAAAGATAAACATAAACTCTTCATCTGCTAGATGAGTATTAGTATCATAATAAAGTAAGTTCGAAGCAGCATCGTTATAAGTGTTATTGGTACTAGTACTATCCATCTTAATAAACTTCGACAACAGATAAGTACACTCATCATAAGTAGTTTTTTCTGCTTGAGCAGCTGTATAATCTGCTTGTGTAATTCGATAGTAATAATATAATGGTCTAGTAGTTCCAGCACCGAAATCCATCATTGTAATAACCGTATTAACAGGTAATGGATTATTTGTGATTAACATATGTTTATACGAATTAGTATTTCCATAAATATTACTAAATTGCTCATTATAACTAATTAATGAGAAATAAGCAGTAAATTGACTTTGATTCGTAATATTAACATCAGTTAAAGCAGGCATCTCATACTTCTTATCATAAGTAATAGAAGCATCGTAACTATCTCCATCACCAAAGTCTCTTGCCTTCATATGAACCGTAATATTAATAAACTTAATTTCATCTTCAACAGCATTTCTTGGAATAGATGCTTGAACACTGATAATACCATCGCCAATGTTTCCATTTCTTGTAATGTTCTTGGCATGATATAGATAGAACATTAGAGATGGCGGCATTTGTTTATTATCAGTTAGATACTCATCCGTTCCCGTGAAGTCTCCTCCATCAGTATCAACAAATTTGGTAGTACCATAACCAGTCCACTCAGAAGTTTCAGCTTTCATAGATAAACCAAAGATTGTATTGGCCTCTTCTTCTGTATCAGCAACTCTAGGTACATCGTTAACATCAACTAAAGAAACGTCATCATCCATACCTTCAACATTAAATCCTAATACTTTGAAAGTAGTATTACCTTCAGCAAAATGAATCATTTGTAATTCATAAGTACCTAAAGATGCATATTTAGAAGCTGTTAAAGTAAACTCATAATTAATGGCATCGAATCCGATTAACCATTGGTAACCAGTTTGTCCGATTTCTTCCGGATCGATGTATTGTGTTTTGATTTCATCAAAAGTTCCATCTTTCAAATAATTTGAATAGAATCCATCTTTTGTAATATCGTGGTTCGCCTTACGAAGACCAACGACGTAACTACCACCAATGATTTGAGCACTCGCATTAGCAGCATCTCCATAATCATAGGTTGGTCCATATAATCCATAACGATAGTTTCCTTCATTTACTTGATACATTCCAAAGAAGGTCATTCCATATACTTCACCATAAGAAGTAGCTGCTTGGTTAACCGCAATATTAAGAACTTGCCCTGGTAACATATATAAACGATTATCTACATTTTTCGTAACAGTTTTATTATTATCATCAATCGTAACCGTAGCAGGTACTAAACTACCTCCAGAATCTACTCCACTATAGAAAGACTCTAGTTTATTCGCATTATGTTGTAGTAATAAAGTTGTTCCATTCTTAATCGTAAGATGATCAACTAAGTTAAACGAATAATAAATATCAGAATAATCATTCGTACTATCGGTAATACCTGCTAACTCAATACAAGAAGCATCTACAACCAATTGATTTGTTCTTTGAATCGAAATACTTTGGTTTGGATGATCCATTGTACCAAGATTTTTGATATAAATACTAGAAGGTCCTGAAGAAGAGGAAGCATTTCCACTTCCGAAGATACTACCATTAATGATAAATTCATGATTATTATTTTCATAGCCAGTACCATTAATATTAATATCAATACCTTGTGTAACAGAAATGAATGTCCAGTCGAAACTAGTAGATCCAGAATCGTTAGATTCTCCTCCACCAAAGACTGTTCCATAAATATGAATGTCATCTTCTGTTAAAGAATTAGAATTTGGAATAGCACTCATTCCGATATTCGTTTTTGTTTCTCCATAAACAACTGCCATTTTTGGTCCAGCATAGACATTTCCATAAATGACACCACCGGCAATATTAACCGTTGAAACAGAAGTTTGATCACTCTCTAAACCAGTAGAAGCAGCATTTCCACTTCCGAATACACATCCTTCTCGAGGAACATCGGAACTAGCATCTCCTACAACGGTTGCTCCATCAATGGTAAGAGTAGAATTTCCATGAACGACAGCGGTACTACCATTACCACCAGCATAGATATTTCCTAAAACATGAGCGTCTGTAACAAAGACTTCTGTATTTCCACTAACTAAACCTTCGTTACCTCCTCCAAAAACACTTCCAGAGATAGCTCCACCATCAATATCTAGATACGTATTTCCAGATACTAAAGCTTCATTTCCTCCCCCATAAACACTACCTAAAGTTCCACCGCCAATTTCGACAGTAGTTGAACCAACAGGGGCTTTATTTCCTCCACCAAAGATAGTACCAACTTCTCCTTGAGCAACAGCAATATTAGTATCAACAGTAGTACCACCTAAATTGTTTCCACCATAAACAGTAGTAATATGGGCATTGTCATTGCTAACCCAAACATGGGAAGTAGAAACATCTCCTGTTGTATTAGAACCACCAAATACATTCGTAACAGTTCCACCACTAATGGTAACTTCGGAAGTATCAAGTCCAGCTTCATTTCCTCCCCCATAAACATTCGTAATTGTTCCGCCAGAAATGATTACATTAGAATCTCCAGAAGTAGCATTATCTCCTCCACCAAATACATTGGTTACTTGAGAAGTACCGGTAATTGTAATATGAGTTTCATCTGTATCTCCACCTTGATTATTTCCACCATAAGCGTTTGTAAAGGTTGAGTTTGTAAGGGTTACACCACTTGTATCAACAGATCCAGATGCATTAGATCCACCAAAAACAGATCCTCCGGTAGTACCAGTAATAGAAACAGACGTTACTCTAGCATCAGCATCATTGTTTTCTCCTTTACCTCCACCATAAACATCATTTACAGCAGAATTTGTAATGGTTACATTAGTTTTGGTTGTAACAGGTGCTTCATTACCTCCACCATAAATGTCTCCTGTAATCGTTGCATTAGAACCTGTTACAGTAACATTGGTTGTTCCAGTAGAACCACCTAAGTTATTACCACCAAAGATTCCAATAACAGATCCATCTGTTACAGTAACATGGGTTGTGGTAACCGTTCCATCATTATTAGAACCACCATATAGATTTCCTGTGATGGTACTTCCTTGCAAGTAAATATTAGTTGAACTTTGCCCGGTTTCGTTTCCTCCACCATAAGCATTTCCAACCGTACCACCATTCAAGTTAACAACATCTCCAGATCCAGGTCGTCCAGCAGCATCAAATCCTCCATAGACACTACCAGCTGATCCATTATTCATATTAACAGTAATGTTACCAACAACTCTTGGAGTATAAGTGGAACTTCCTTTACCTCCACCAAAGACAGCATTTTGGATTGTACCATTATTAATTGTTACCGTTGTAGTACTACTACTTGAATTCGAATTTTGATTAATACAGTTAACACTACCATAAGCACTACCACCGTAAACATTTCCACTAATGGTTCCACCATCTACAGTAACAAGAACACTATTTCGGACATAGGTTCCAGGATTGTTATTATTTCGATAACCTCCTTCACCACCACCGTAAACATCACTTAAAATGGTTCCACCATGAATATTAACAGTACTATTTCCATAAACAATTCCCTTGGTACAACTTCCACCATAGACAGAGCCTGAAATGGTTCCACCATAGACGTCTATTGTGGTATTCGTCGTTGCATTATTATTTCCAACTCCGTTATTGTTTCCACCACCATAGACAGAGCCTGCTATCGTTCCACTCACAACTTTTACTTTTGCTTCATAAGTACCATTCGACTTGGCATTCGAAGTTGCACCATAGTTTGCTCCAGCATAAACATTTTTATTAATCGTTCCACCATTAATGACAACATAAGAATTATCAGAAGATCCGATATTTGCATTACCACTATTACCATTGGCACATCCAAATACAGAACCGATTTCCAAATCATATCGGGAATCTTCTTCTTGATCAAGAGAAGTATCCCCAACAACAGCATTTCCTCCAACATAAACATAAGAATCTCCTGATAGAGTTGCTAAGTTCGAATAAGAACCATAATAACCATTCGATGCTCCGACAACCGATAAATTTACTTTTCCACCCGTTACTTGAACAATACGATTTCCATAACTGGTAATAAAAGCTCCTCCACCAAAGATAGCATCTGCTTCTCCACCTTTTTGGTAGATATTTACAGCATTATAGTTTTCCATATCACTACCAGGTCCCGGTCCACCATAGACTAAGAAAACACGTCCACCTTCATAATAGAATTTTGTATTACAATGATAAACCCCTTGAGAGTTACTAGTTAAGTAAATACCTAAGTTTCCAGAACCAATATTATTTCCATCCAAGGCATTTTTTCCATATTGACCACTCTTTAAATATAGTCTCATAGCAGTATCATACCGAGGAGTACAGTTTACTGTACTTGGCATATTAACATACATCGTATTATAAATATACAAATGACTATTATCATTTTTGACACGATCATAGTCACAACCCCAAATAGAAATAGCATCTGGGTTGGTTATCGTCGTACTTCTTCTCAATGCTAGAAGACCAGCATAAGCATAAGGACCAGATTCCACAATTAACTTAAACTTCATATTAGAACCAATCGAATAGTTAGTAGAACCAGTAATTGCTTTTAACATTGAACCATTTCGTCCTGTAACCCCACGACCTATTTTTAAATTTTGACCGCCTCCATAAATGTAACTATTTGCACCTTGGGTATTCGTAATATTAGTAGAACCAAGAGAACCATATTCATTTGTACCGATTACTACATATTCTGCTGTAGTATCTGCATTAGCTTTCCAATACGTATTATTTAAATAAACATAAGCATTTCCACGATAATCCGTTCCATTATAATAACTTGTTAAAGTAAATTTATTACTCGTATTCCAGTTATTATTATTACCCGTTGTACTATACGTATTTAAGACAACAATATTCGTATCACGAGTAACTAAATAATAATATGTTTCGTTTGGATCATTAATATTTTCTGAATTATCTGGTTTATAATATGGAATTCTACAGTATATAGTACAAGAATTATTCGTACAATTACCAGATAAAGTATTACCATTAATATCATAACATCCATCACGACTTTGATTTCTAGAAACAACCTTCGATTGGAAGAATCCACCCATGTTCATATTCTCATACATTGCTGTAGATGCTAAATAATACTCTGTAGGTCTTGGATCAATAGTTGTCATCGTATTATTACCAGCAACATAATAATAGGTTTCCGTTGAATCCCAATCATCCCCTGCTGTCATACGGAAATATACACGACAGTTGTTATTATTACAAGTACCTGTTAAAGCAGTACCATTGTTAGAATAATAACCTACTTGAGAATCACCTCTACCTAAAGTAACTCTTCTATAATAGTAACGATCATTACCAATAATAGGTAGAAGTCTTGATCTAGTTTCAGAATTTGTTACAGTCTTTAATCCAGAAGCTTGAACAGCAGCTGCTGCATTACGAATACTAGAATTATAATTTGAAGTATAGCGAACCGTTGCTTCAACCCAAGAAGCATATAATTCTAATACCACCGTATCAGAAGTGATTGGAACAATAGCATGCCATGTATAATAAGTATGATCTAAGTATAATGTTACATTACTATCAGGACACACCCATCCATTAAATCCCATATTCGTTGGTCTTCCAACAAATGGATTATCAATCAATTCAATATCAATAGAATTACCGGTATAATAATAATATTTATAATAAATAAATGTATTTTGATCTTCCCCAGTTGCATGAGAAATAGTTCCATTATGATTGGCATCTAATGCTCCATGATAAATAATTTCCATTTTAAGAAGATTATTAGTTCCGTATAATTGTTTATCTTCCATCGTTGGAGTATCATAATCATTTTCATCACCAGAAGTTGTATAATTAAGACCCATATAATAATTATAATCAGCATCTAAATCATTTAAATATACAATATGATTTGTAGTATCAATTCCCGTTGCATGAAGAGCAAAACTAGGAGCACTCTTCATAGAGAAAGTAAAACTTTGCTCAGAATGAGGAATATCTTCTACAATAGGCTCATAAACACGAATAAAGAACAAGCCATTTTCTCTTGCCCAATACATGTCACCAGATAAACCTTCATTAAATTCACCCATAACAGTATAATCTGCTACAGCATCTTCTCCAGAATATAAAACTCCATCTTGAATCGTATAGTAAGAAGTTACATTTTCAGGAATTGTAAGTTCTTCTTCGAACTTATCTAATTTAATATGACTAATAACAGTAGTCATTGCTACGTCTCCACCGACTAAAGAAATACTACGAGGCGTATCATTATTGGTAACTTCTACATCTAAAATGATATTATGAATATCTTTAGCAGAAGTAACTCTTCCAAGGAATACATTCACTTCATTTTCTTCATGAGAAGCATTTCCTGTAAGAATTACAGTATCTTTCATTGCAATATTTTGAAAACTTGTAACAATATTCTCTTCACTAGAACTATCACTAAATCCTACTAAACTTCCGATAACAATCTTTTTATCCGTCTCAGCAGGTTCAATTTTCAATTCATCTACTAGTAAATTTTTAATATCAGCATCTACTGTTTTAGAAAATAATCCATAATAGATTTCTTCTTCTTTACCGGTTCCTTCTTGAATTACAATATCACTTAAAGTATGTCCATTTCCATCAAAATGTCCCGTAAAGATTCTTTCTTCTTCTCCAGATATGACTCCAATACTAGAAAGCAAATGATCATTAAAACTCAAATCATTCATTAACTTATAGTATTGACTTTGATATCCTGTATAATTATCTCCTTCAATCAAAGATTTAAAATAGATAAATTCTTCCGGAGTAGAGATTAAAAATGGATTTTCTTCTGTACCATTTCCTCCAGAAAATTCAATCGCAATAGACTCTCCATCCCATCCATCTTCTAAAGAACCAAAAGTAATTCGTCCTGTCATCAAGAAGTAAGAAAATATAATTGCGAAAACAAAAAAGAAGACAGCAAAAATGATAGTTACTTTCTTACGACTCATAGGTATACTTTTCACTGTCTTCACCTCCAATTTTAATAATTATCAATCTTAGCAAGTCTTTCAATTCGATCTAATTCGAATACATTTTTATTATCAAAACGATCGGATACTTTTTTCATAAATTGAATTAAAGTTTTAATTTGCTTTGTAGATTGAACATCTACGTTTTTAATTTCTCTAAAGTCATTATTTTTATCAAACATAACTTTATATTTCAATATTTTGAATACTCCATCAAACATTTCTTCATCATTGTACAAAATAGAATAAGTAAGAATTCTTAAGAATATTGAAATAGGCATATCGAAGATACGATCACGAATAGTTTCTGTTAATCCAACCGTATCAAGGTTATAATCAAAGATTTCCTTGAAAGGAGGATGACTAATTTCTTCCACCATTCTTTCAGTATTTCGAAGTAATAACAAATGGCATAACTTATAAACATATTGGAATTTTGTAAGCCATTTTTTATTCATTTTAGTTTTTGTAGTATTGTTACTCTTACATTTTAGAATAGATACAACCAAATCAACAGTTTCTTTTTCACGATAGAAAGTAGCTTTCTTTTTATTTGGTAAATAAGAGAAATAATCTTCTGAATCAAGAACTTCAATACTATCTTCTTGTTCAATTTCTTTCTCATGAGAACGTTCAAGTCTTTCCATATCATCTAGATTAATCATAACTGTCAATCCAGTATGTTCATCTTGACTTTGAGCAGCTGCAGTAGCTGCACTAGTAAAGATAGCTTCTGGAATTTTTGGTCTTTCTCTTAAAAATCTTGGTACTGATTTTTCTTTTTTCTTTTCTTTTTCTTCTTTGACAGGTTCTTCCTTAGGAGTTTCTACTTTCTTTGCTTCTTCCTTTACAGGTTCTTCCTTAGGAGTTTCTACTTTCTTCACTTCTTCCTTTACAGGTTCTTCTGGAGTAGATTCTTCTACAAGATTCTCTGCCTTTTTATGCCCTTCTTTTTTATTTTCTATTTTAGGAATTTCTTTAACAGGTTCAGGCTTTTCTTCCACTTTAGGTTTTTCAGTCTTTGGACTGTCACTACGAAGAATAAATTTCTTAACAACACCGTCAAAATTAACAAGTGCTAAGAAAATAAAGATGATTAAGAATGCCGCTATTGATTTTAAGATAAAACTTGGAGATACAATCATATCAACGCGTCCAATGATTTGATCCTTTGTAATCGCCTCATCAATTACATTGTTTACATCTCCCTTGGTAATATAACGGCTGCCTTCTTTTTTTATCAATCGATGTGTAATAATATCACCGTCTTTACTCTTAAAGGTAATAACATCATTAACATCTACATCATCGGTAAGACGTACAAAAATGATATCATCCACTTCAATTGTTCCAGACATAGACCCTGTCGCTACCACAAAATAGGTATAACCGAATACATTTACATAATCTTTTTTCATGATATCGGTCACTACGAAGGTATAAATACACAATGACACTAATAGGACTAAAAAAAGAGTTGCAACATACTTCATGATTTTCTTAAATCTTTTCAAATTAATCACCACCACTATCTATTCTTCTAAGATACATTATAGCACATTAAAAACTTCTATAAAAGAGATTTTATAGTTTTTGTGAATGTTTTTTTCTCTTTTTTTGAAGAAGCAAACGATTCACAAAATATAGAACCCCACAAACGCCGCAAGTTAGAAAGAAAATCCCACTACTCACAACAACTCTTTTTGTTTCAGAAACCCCACGATGGATAGAATTTGTAACGGTTTTCTGAACTTTTTTATACTGACTAGAGCGAAAAATAACCTCCGCTTTCGTATAATTCTTTGGGAGCTCATGCCCATAATGCTCCGAAAAATATTTTGAAAAATCTTCTTCCAAAATGAAAGAAATATTATCTTCATCCAAAGCATTCACAGAAACGGTATAATCTAAACCATTTTCTGAATAAGAAACTAATAATTTCTGATTTTTATCATAAAGATAAATCATTCCATTTTTCTCTTCTTTTATAAGTTCTTTCTTATCTACTAAATAATTTAATAGTATTTCAGCAGAATCTGGACTTTCCATTTTCTTTTGATAAGAAGATAAATCATACGTAAAAGTTGAGGGATCCTCTCCTTGGAAGTAACCAAATCTCACAACAATTCGGTCATAATCTTTTAAAAACTCAGGCAAATCTTTCTTATGATCCAGTACAAAAGCAACTTCCCCTTCTTCACAAGAAAATTCACCCGTAGAAGGATTCACAAATAAATACTCTTTTTCTTCATCTCGATATACCATAACTCGAGAATCATCAGAACCATGAAAAGAAGTATTTAGCAATACTTCTTGATCTAACAATATTTGTAATGCCACTAACTCTTCTGTTGAAGTTTCAACATCATAATGAATTTTTGAAAAATCAATAATATAATCTTTTTGTTCAAGAGCAAATGTCATCACAGGAAAAAAGAATACAAATAGTAATAATACTCTAAGAATCCTTTTCATAATGTTCTCCTTTAGTTGATTTTATAACAAATCTTCTGTTGCAATTATCTCACTCATCTTACATAGGTTAGAAATCTTAGCTAAAGTTATTTTAGAACGTTCTACATTTTGGATTAAATTAATATATCCAATAGTTTCCAATGTAGTCGTAATAGCTTCCGGACTAACCATTTCAGGAGTAATATTCAAATCTAATAAACGATATTTCTCTGCTACTACAGAAGCAATATCATAATCTGCAAAAACATTTATTTTTCGTAAAAAATTGTTATTTGGATTATATAAGAATCGGAAATACTCTCTTACATTATCCTCTAATGTTTTATCAGCAAAATCTTCTTGTTCTGCAAAACTCTTCTCCAAAAAATGGAAAGAAGTAAGACTAATTAAGAATAAGTCATAAATTGTTGCAGAATCATTTAATTTCAATAATTGATTTGAAATTTCTAATTCATTATATTCTTCATATAATGCATTCAATTTCTTAATTTGTTCATTCATTTTTAACATAGCCAAGTTTGCTTTTTCCTCACTCTTTTTCGCAAGGAATCCAATACCATTAGCTTTCTGATATTGTTTATAAATTGCTTGACGATTTTTTTCTTCTTTCTCAATTTCTTTCTTTTTCGCAGTATATTGAGTTTTAGCACTATCTTTATTTTTATAACGTTCTACTAAGTCTTTAATCATAAATTCATATAGATAATACTTTTTCAATTCATTTAAAGTGGAATAGAATCCCATCATTGCAGAATTATAACGAAGTTTATCATCATCAGATAAAGAACTATAAGTTTTTCCTTCCGCAACAAAGGTATCATAGTTCTTATCTCTAAGACCAGATCCTAGTAAATAATCATCTATTTTTCTAACTTTTGATAAGAATACTTGCGTATTATTATATTCATCTACAGCTATTTCGGTACCAACTCTTTGACGAGCCGAAATATAAGTATCCACAACATTTGCGGAAGTAACAGCGTTTTCAGAAAAACACTTTGTCTTTAAAGTATTGCATCCAACTTCAAGTTGTTTTGCATACTTTCTCACGATATCATAAAGATTCATCTTTAATTGTAATTTAATATCTGGGCAAGCAAAGAAAATTCTTTCAAACACATCTTTTCTCTCTTGAAAATCAGGTGTCTTAAAGAAAGTATTCATATATCTTTCTGTAAACATCGTATATTTAAAATCTTCAATTGTTAAAGCAATTCCAATTTCTGCAAAACGATCAATAAAACTTTTCAAACTAGAATTAATATCTTCTAATGTAGAAGTATCTTGAATAGAAGAAATAACAAAATCAATTTTTAATTTGAAACTATCAGAACCAGTAGAATTCAAAAAGATACAGTTTAATAATTCATCTACTTTTTGTAATTCTTCTTGATGAGTAGCCTCCATACTTTGAGGATTTTCATTTTGGAAACGAGCTCTCATCTCATCTTTTATTTTTGCTAAATATAGTTCAAATTGTTCTTTTTGTTTTTCTACATAACTATTTCTTTGTTCTGCGGCTTGTCGATAGAATTTCTCCTTCGTGCGTTTTGTACCCTCTTCTGTATCCAACACAAAATTATCGATATGATTCTTATCGACTTCAATTTCTTTCATGATTTTAATTTCATTCAAACTACTCATTTTCTTCACCTCCAAGAGAAGGATCTAAAATACTTCCTTGTAAATATTCTAAATGAGCAGTAACAATTTGATATAACTCTAATAACTGTTCATCTGTTAAATTATGAATTTCATTTATTGCATTATTTTCGTTCATACACTCACCTCATAGAAGAAAAAGCCTTCGACTAGGAAGGCTTTTAAAAGTCATTTGATTATCCAGCTTTATCTTCAATACTGAATTGTAGATTAAATGTTAAGGAACTTCCAGAAGCGCTATCTTCACAGTCTACATCTTGACCTTCAATCCACATATAAATACGAACTTTTGTAATTCCTTCATCAACTTCAAATGCTTGAAGATAAGAAGTTGTTGGAATACCAGATGCTACAGAACCAACTGTAGTAACTGGTGCAAACCATGTGTTGCTTGTAGAATTCAATGGTACTTTATCACCAATATCGATTGGCCCACGAACTCCATTATAAGATAATTTAGAACCACCAGTAGTTGAAGTATTAATACCATAATCACTTGATGCGTTAGCAACACCAGCTGCTTTATGAACA
>JAEEGL014132149.1_pt1 | contig 13502 bp, 11 predicted proteins | sample 9134231 | NCBI WGS metagenome assembly JAEEGL01 (sample SAMN16246548, study PRJNA631951) | gut metagenome | biome: gut microbiome; feature: rumen; material: fiber-attached | host: Bos | place: Iran: Karaj | collected 2018-10
AAATAAAAAAACAACTTATAAAGACGAATATAGTAAAATGATTAAGATACTAAATACTAAATGTGTATCTTTTGAAAAGAATGATTATACGTATTTTGATTATATTAATAATTTCTTGTTTAATAATTGGAAATATCGTGATACTTATTTAGATTGTTATGAATATTTAGATCATATAGGTATTAATTTTAATAATAAAAAGATTACAGAAGAAGCATTTATTAATTTCTTAGAATTTATATTAAATATAGAGTTATTAATAGAAAATATTAAACTATATTATGATAATACTAAGTTTTCTGTTAAAGCTAAGAGTATTTTATTTCATAATATTCCTTTAATCTTAGAAGAATATGGCTATGAAGCATATAACTTAGATGATAAGATTATTATTGCTAAGAAAGGTACTAGTTATGATGATTTAAAAGAATTAGTACCAAATGAAATCTATGAATTAGTACTTACTTATAATAGTATTAATAATAATGGTATTCGTATGAAAAAGATTATTCTAAGTAAGATATATGATTATATGAATAAAGATATTGAAAAATATAAGAGTTATAATCCTCAAATATTTACTTGTATTAAATTAATTATTAATAAGATGGGTATAGTTGGAGAAATAGATAAGAAATATCGTAATTTATCTAATTATAAATTAAAGAAATATTATGATGATTGTTTTAATATGATTGTATATTTAATAAAATCAGAAGAAATATTAAAAGCTAGAGATGAAATAAAACAAATAAGTAAATTAAATATAGAATAGTTTTATAAGGAGAAAATATGAAAGTACAAACTATTAAATGTCCTAATTGTCAAGCTCCACTTAAATATAAAGAGGGAATGGCATCAATAAAATGTGATTATTGTGGTAATTCAATAATACTTCATGAAGAAGAAGGAGAAAGAACAATTCAAAAACTTGATTATCAAGGAAGAGGTGCAGTTTTTACTTGCTTTGTACCTAAAGATTGGAGTGTAGCAGTTGAAGAGTTTGGTTCTGAAGAATCTAGATTTGCACCACTTGTTTTATCTGTTATTTTAAATAGTAGAAAAAATGATAAATCAATTATTTTTGTACCATTTAGTTATCATGTTAATTCAAAGCCATTATTTCCTAATCCATATGCTCCAAAAACAGGAGTACATTATTCTAATTTTGATGTAAATTCATTAAATAATTATAGACCTTGGACTAATTTAGATACATTAGTAGAAGAAAGATTTAAGGAGTTATTACCTCCAAGTTATAAAATTAAAAGAAAGAAAGTAAAATTTTTTGATGATTTATTAATTAAGAGTTGTAATAGTTTCAAAGATCAATCTGATGTATTAATTAAACAAAATTTAATACCAATATATGGTGGTTATGAATTAGAAATAGATCATAATGGTGAAAAGACTAAAGGATTTTATGTAGTTGCAGCCCTTGCACCAGAATTAAAAGAAGAAGCTCCTAAAGTAGAAAAAACAGGATTTATGGGTATGCTAAATAAAGGAATTAATGTTTTAAAAGAACAAATGACAGTTAGATATTGGATGAGATGCTATGATTGTTTATTTACTAATATTGAAGATAAAGATATGGCGCATTTATTTATTGAAAACATTCAGTTTACGCCTCTTTATTTCAAACTAGGACAAGAAACTATGATGCAAGCACAACAAATGATTAATCGTACAAATCAAAATATACAAAATACTCAGATGAGAATGTATCAAGATAGACAAGCAGCCAATGATAGAATGTTTAATACTATACAAAATACCCAAAATGAAATATCTGATATTCAACATTCTATGTATCAAAATACGAGTGATACTATGGATAGAGTTAATGCTGGTTGGAGTGAAGCAATAAGAGAAGTAAATTCTTATGATACTCTTGATGGTAATAGAGTAGAAGCTGATTTATCCTATGATCATGTATATCAAAGTGGTGACGATTATTTAGGTGTATCAGGTGGTTCAATTGATAGTTCTGATTGGACAGAACTTGATAAACATGAATGGTAGATATATAATTAAATAGTAGGGTGGTTATATGGATAAAGAGAAGATAGAAAAAATATTAGCAATGTTTGATGATGAAGATATTGAATATATTAGAGATGTAGAAGTTATGGAATATCTTAGAGTCAAAAAAGAACAAGAAGAAGGTCCTGTTCTAAAAAAGAAAATGGGAGTTAAGAAAAATGATAGAAGAGAATGAAGAACTATGGGATTCTTATTTATATGAAGGAACAACAGTATTAAAGAATAAATTAGATATAAAAGATGAAGAAAATCTAAAAGAAGTAGAATCTACTATTACTTTTGAAAAATTATATGATTTAATGGAAAAACCTCCAGAATTTCATTTTAGTAAAGAACATTTAAAATATTTACATAAATATATATTTGGTGAAATCTATCCTTTCGCTGGAGAATATAGATATGTTAATATTCAAAAACAAGTTGGATCTTTCTTTCATATAGACCATTCAAATAAAATAGATGATTTTTTAGATAATGTTTTTACTATTACTTGGGCTAAATTAAATAATAGTAATACAGAATTTGAATTTGCTGATACATTAGGTTATTTATATACTCAGTTAATTTATTGCCATCCTTTTAGAGAGGGGAATGGAAGAACTATAAGAGAATTTGTAAGAGAATTTTCTTATGAAATGAGTAAAGATAAACCTTTTGGACCTGTTGAAGTTGACTGGAGAAAAGTTGATAGAGAAGAGTTAAACAGATATTTAGATGTTGCTCATATTTATCCTGGAGCAACTGCGTTACTAATAAAAGATGCTTTAGTTAAAGTAGATGAAAATAAAAAACTTTTGTAAAATTAACATAAAAATGTGCTTTATAAACAATAAAACACATTTTTTTTGTTAAAATAAAAATGGTGATGTAAATGATAAAATGTCCTAACTGTAGTGCTGAATTAAAATTTAGTGTTAAAGATAAAGCAGTTAAATGTGAATACTGTGGATCTACTTTTGAACCTAAAGAATTAAGAACTACTATTAACTTTTCAAAAGAAGAAAAAGAAGAAATAAAAGAAGAACCTAAAGAACAAATAACAGGTAAAAGCTATTCTTGTTCTCAGTGTGGTGCTAAACTATTAACTTTTGATGAAACAGCAATTACTTTCTGTAGTTATTGTGGTTCTCAAGCAGTAGTTGAATCTAAAATGATGAGTACTGATAAACCAGATTATATTATTCCATTTAAAGTAACAAAGGAAGATTGTATTAAATCATATAAGAAAAAAATATCTAAATCTCTTTTTGCACCTAATTATATGAAAGATGACATAGTAATTAGTAAATTTAGAGGTATATATATGCCATATGGTATCTATAAATTATCTAAACATGGTGCAGTTACAAATAAAGGATCTAAGTATTCTCATAGAAGTGGAGATTATGTTTATTATGATGACTTTGACTTAGTATGCCAATTAGATGCTGAATACGATGGTATCAGTCGTGATTTAATATCAAAGTTTTATGATAGATTTAGTACTGCAATCCCATTTAATTGTAAAGAAGTAGAGGAGTTTAATCCTAACTATTTAAGTGGCTTTTATGCAGATACTAAAGATGTTGAAGATAAAATATATAATATAGAAACAATTGATGTTGCTAAAGAAGATGCATCAAGTAGATTACGCAAGAAAAAAGAAATGCGTAAATATAATTGTACAACTCCTAATGCTGAATTAACTGTAGAAAAAGTATCTGATGCTATGTTCCCAGTTTATTTCTTAGCTATTAGAGACACATCTAATAAGAAAATAAATTTTGCAGTAGTTAATGGTCAAACAGGAAAGGTTGCTATAGATTTACCAATTGATTATTTTAAATATTTAATTGGTACTTTAATAGTATCTTTACCAATATTCTTTATTCTTAATTATGGAATAGTATTTATACCTAAAGTAGTTATTATATTTGCTTTTATTTGTTCAATTGTTAGTTTAATAATATCTAATGTTCAATTAAATGAAGCTTATCGTAGAGAACATTTACTTGATGATAGTGGTATTCGTTATGTAGAACGTATATCACAAAGTAAGAGAAAAGCATCAAAAATGAAATTCTCTGAAAAATTATTTAAATATTTATATAAACAAGTAATAGGAATGATAATAATAGCAGTTATTTGGTTCCTTAAACCAGTAAATGATGCTTATTACTATGGAGCTACTATTATATCTTTATTTCTAACTTTTTGGGCTTTCCATGATTTAGTTTCTGAACATAATCAAATAGTATCTAATAAATTACCTCAATTAGAAAAAAGAGGTGGTGATGAACATGAATAAAAAAGTATTTAGTTTTTTAATTATATGTTTATTCTTCATGGGAGCAATTGATGTATATGCTGATAGATATGTTGATTGCACACTAATAAAAGAAAATGGAACTGATATTTCTTATATTGCAACTTTTAATGATACAGAAATGATAGAAAGCAATCTAACTTTTAGATATCCTAGAGATAGAGAAGTAGTTCTTGACGAAGAAGATACTTACTTATCAAAAAATTTAACTGATAATGAAATAGCTGATGTAACAGTATCAACTTATAGCACAAAATATGATTTTAATGTTAATCGTTTTAATGATACTTTATTAAATTACAATTATATGGCAAAGTATTATGCTAGTAATCCTATAGACTTAATTACAAATTTAACAAATAACAGTTTTACTTGTAGATTAAATGGTGCAGAGTATAATGCAAATCCTGTTATTAATAATTATTTTAATGAAGAAACAAATTTTAAGGCAATTATTGAAGATGATGCTAATCTATTAACTGATGAAGAAAAAACAAAATTACTTGATGAAATGATACCTTTAACTAAGTATGGTCATATAGCTTTTAAGTCAATAGATTCTAATTATACAAGTACTGCTTATTATGCTGAAAATTATTATCACACTACATTTGGTACAGCAAGTGGAACAGTATTTGTAATAGACATGTATAATAGAAACATTCAAATCTTTTCTGATGGTAACAATTATAAAGTAATAACAATAGATAAAGCTAATATTATTACTGATAATATTTATACATATGCAACTAGAGAAGAATATTATGAATGTGCATCAAAAGCCTTTAGACAAATGTATACACTTCTTGAAGGTGGTAAAATTGCAGAACCAATGAGATATATAAGTAATATGTTAATTTCTATTACTTTAGGTGCATTTATTAGTTTTGGTATAGTAACTAATGCTACTAAATTAAAACCAGCTCGTGATAATGAAATATTAAAAAACTGTGATATAACTTTTGAAGCAGGAAATGTTAACGTAAGAAAAAGTGGACAACACCGTGTATATAGTCCTCGTTCTGACTCTTCAAGCGGCGGATCTTCCGGCGGCGGAGGCGGCGGAGGAGGTGGCGGTTCCTCTGGTGGTGGAGGTGGCCACAGCTTCTAAGAAAAAATAAAAACTTCTAAATAATTAGAAGTTTTTTTAATTTATCTTATTAAATGTTGAGGTAAACCATCTTTATATATTTGTTTAACTTCACCTTGAATTAAAGGTTTAATGTAATCAATTAGTTCTTGTTTAACATAATTGTTTTCTTGATCAATCCATTCGATTGGTACAGTCTTTTCAATATTAGCAATTTCATGAATATCATCAAATGAACTATATTTAATTTTATATGGATTATTAGAAACTCTTTCCATAATAACCATTTTACCAGTATCACCATTATAAGCTAATTCAGCACATTTTTTACCACAGTTTTCAGCTTCTTCTAAATCAGTTTGAGATGCTAAATGAGCTCCTGCTCTTTGAAGAGTAGATAGTATTATTGGTCTTACTTTAACTCCAAGTTTTTCTTTTATAATATTACTTAATGTTTCAGCACAACCACCTAATTGTTTATGACCAAAAGAATCTTTCTTTAAATCTTTATCTAATTCAACAACAAATTTTCCTTCAGTAGTAATTAATCCTTCAGATACTGCAATTACAACAGATGCTTTTCTTTTAACAAGTACTTTTACTTTTTCTACAAATTTATCGATATCAAGTGGTAGTTCTGGTAAGAATATGGCATCAACACCTTCACATGATTCATCTCTAGCAAGAGCAGCCGCAGAAGTTAACCATCCAGCATGTCTTCCCATTATCTCGACAATTGCAACAGTAGGGTTAGTAGTACCATAAGCTGTATTATCTCTTATTATTTCTCTTAAAGTAGTTGCAATATATTTAGCAGCACTACCATAACCAGGACAGTGATCAATAATAGGTAAATCGTTATCGATAGTTTTAGGAATACCTAAAAACTTTTGTTTTTTCTTTTTTAAAGCAGCGTAATCTGATAATGATTCAACTGTATCCATAGAGTCATTACCACCTATGTATACTAATGTTTCAATATTAAATTTTTCCATTATTTTAAATACTTTTTCGTACTTTTCAGCATTATCTGCGATTCCTCCTAGTTTAAATCTACATGTTTGTAAATAACTAGATGGAGTTCTTTTTAATAATTCTAATTTTTCAGGACTATTTAAATAATCATCTAAATCAATAATATTTTCATCTAAAAATCCCTCAATACCATTAATCATTCCGTATACTTTATCAAAACCAAGTTTTTTAGCTTCACTATATACACCTGCAAGTGAGGCATTAATTACTGGTGTTGGTCCACCAGATTGTCCAATTATTATATTTCTCATATGACACACTCCTATAAAAAATAATATATCACATTAAAAATAAATTAATAGATTATTTATATTTTTTTTATAAAAATTATTATGTTAAGTAATAAGTAAAATTTTTCTATAATTGTTTATATTATCTACATAAATGTTATAATAATAATATAATATGGAGGATATTATGGATAAACTTTCGATAGAACAATTTAGAGAATATAAAGAGAGATTGTTGAATATTATTTCAGATGCAGAAGAAAATCAAGATATTGACGAATCTGAAATGATAGCAAAATATATTGAGATAGAAAAAGAATTATTTAAATTTGATTTAAGTGAAATCCCTTTTGAAGAATGGGAAGGACTTCAACTTACTTATGGTGATAATGTTCCAATGGATATTAGTGGGTCTCATGCTAATATAGATGGTAAGATTGTAAGTTTCTATTATGAAGGACTAAATAGACCTATTTTAAAGGGTTGTAAAGTTAGAAATTTAGATTCAATTGGTTATAATGAAGAAACAGTTGATGAAGATATAATTCGAGATAATCCCAATCGTTTTCCTCCAAAAACAATACCTGAAGAAATTAGAAAAAAGTATTATGATCATGAATTAAGTTTAGAAGATTTATTAGCATATCCTGAATTAAGAGAATATGCTTATAAAGATGCATTTGATAATGGTTCAAATTCTACTCAAAACGCTATTTATAATCTCGGATTTGAAAATACTATGAAAGTATTTGATTTATATCCTGAATTAATAAAAACATTATTAACAACAAAAGATAAAGATGGCTTTACTATAAGTTTCTCTTATTATGGTAAATTAGAAAAAGATCCTACTATTGAAGAATTAAAAAAATATGTTTTTGAAGTAATAATTAAAAATGCAGAGGAATATCATAGTCCTATTAGATTAAATCAAGTATCAATGCCAGAAGAAATGAAAAAAGCACATCCTGAAGTAATTATTACTGAGGATGAGGTACCTAAAGAAGTAGTTGAAAAGTATTATCAAGGTGAATTAAATCTAACAACAATAATTAAGTATAAAGATGTCTTTAAAAATAAAAATATGAAAATTGGTCTTATTAAATCCCATTTAATAAAAGATATCTTTGAAAAAAGTAAAGATCCATTTGCATTAATAGAAAAAATACCAGATGAATTAGTTCCTGTAGTTGATTTTTATCTTACTAAAAGAAATATTTATGCTTTAGTAGATATATCTTTTGATGATCCAAATGAAATAATTAAATTTGCTATAGATTTTTATCTAAATTCAGATAGTATATCTTTAGATACTTTATCTTATATTGTTAATAGTAAATATTATTATGAAAAAGATAAAATACCAAAAATAATAACTTATTTTGGCTTAGATAATGTTTTAAAGATTAGTGAGAAATATAATGGATTTCTTTCAAATGGTACGCTTTTGGATTTGAAATTATTAAATGCATTTAATCCTGCTGTTGAACAATATTATGCTGATACTAATAAACCATCTACTCTTGAATATGCTTTAAATGATTTGGAAGATATTATATATATGGTAAGAACAAATAGCCTTCGTCTTACAGAGGAAGAAAGTGATACTCTTAAAAATAATATTTCCATACATGGAAGATTTTTATCTAAAATGATGCCAAATCAATTTATTGATTATGAAAAAGCAGATAAAGAATTAGAAAATCTTCCTAGAGAAGAAAAAGTCCAAGCTATTAAGATATTAGAAAATGGTTTTAATGGAAAAATAAGTGATTTATTAGCAAGTATAAGAAAGTATCCTAATCTTATAAAATGTTTTAATTTAGATGACGCTGTCATGGAATCATTTAGTGATGCCCAAAGATATTATTTTAATATTATGGGGAAACAAGATTTTGTAAATTTTTGCTCTTTATTTGGTGAAAGTCTAAATTCTTGTTATAAACAGTCTTTCTTATCAAAAGAAGAATTATTTGAAAAAGTAAAAGAAATGTATGATTCACGTGACAAAGACGAGGATCAAGTATTTACTTTTCTAAAAATTGCTATGAAAACAAATTATAGTTTAGATGGAACAGAATCACCAATTATTAGAAATAATCCTTTTTATACAAAATATATAATTGATAATGGTGATACAATTCAAGTATCTTCAGCTGTTAACCATGGTAATATAGAATTTTTAAATAATAATCTTGATTATTTAAAAAAAGCTGTACAAAAAGGATTTAGATTTAATAATATTACTCCATCAGAATTAAGAAATAATCTAGATTTTGTTAAATATGCTATCCTTTATTATTCGTTTGAAAAAAATATGGATTATGAAGTAACTAATTGTATAGATAAAGATTATATTTTAAATAATATGACTTTTACTAAAGATGAATATAAATATGTCTTTAAAAAGATTTTTGAAGATACTCATCCTTATGGCACAAGTTTATTTGTTCTTAATAATTATAAAAAGAGTGGGTTACATGATTTAGATAAAGAATATTTAGATGCTTTAGAATTTGTTAGAAGTAAGATGCTAGAAAAATATGATAGAGAACTAGTAGATAAATACTTAGACAAAGTTAAAGAAGGTTCTGTTAATCCTTTAAATCTAAAATATGTTTCAACTAATAAAGATCTTAAATTTGTAGTTAATTTTGGTGATATAGAATCACATAGTGCTGGAGAGATGAATTATACTAATGAAGTATTAGATAAAGCAAATCCAACACATATTAAAAAATTAATGAAGTATCTTAAAGATTTAAAATTTAATAATGCTTTTATTCCGGATTTAGCTATTAAAATATATTTAACTATTGGATATGAAAGAGCAGAACATTTATTAACAGGTAAATATGGAACAGTAAGTCCAACTATTTTAATAGATCTATTTAAAAATATTAATACATCTTCTGTACTATTTGTTAGAGATGAAAAAACTAAACAATTAGTACCAGATATAAATAAAAAATTAATTAATACAATATTTGGAGAAAGTTATAAAATACCTAATACTCCAATTAGAAATTTAATTAGTAATTGTGATGATAAGGATAAAGAAGTTGAAAAACAAATAGCTTCAATTAGAAATGATTTATCATTAAATGCAGAACAACGAAATGCTAAAATTGAAGCGATTAAAGAAAAAAAAGAAAAGTATCATGAAGAAATAAGAGAATTACGTAATTCGTTTAGTGAATGTTTTAACTACTATGACATCTTCTATGAAGAGTTTATGAAAATTCAAGCTACATCTACATTAGATTTAAAATTTAATTTGACACAGTTAGTCAAAACAGTTAAAAAAGTTGATCTAGCTAGACAAGTTAAATTTGAAGCTAGAGATATAGAATTAGCTCGTAGTGACGTTTTTGAATATGCTTTAAGAGATACTCAGTTTGTTACTAGTCCTGAAAAAATACCTGATAGAATTCTTACTTTATCTAGAAGAATGGATGAGGTTAAGACTAAATGTTTTCCAAATGTAGAAGAACAATTAGGTAAATATACAATGAGAGTATATGGACCTCATGACAGAAGACTATTAAGTGCTGGTTATCGTAGTGGATGCTGTTTTAGAGCACAAGGTAATGCTGATGATAGTGGTAGAGATTATTCACTTCTTAACTACTGTGTTTCTACTAAGTATGGTGGAGGAGTTGAAATAGTCGATGATACTGGTAAAACTATCATGTTTTCTCCAATATTACGTAATGGTAATGTTTTGATGATTCATAGTGTTGAATCATTAATAGCAGCAAAAACTGGTTGGTTACCTTCTGAATGTTATGAACTATTACATAAGTTTGGCGAAAAGTTAATTGAGGAAGCTTATAGACAGGGTGATCAAATTGATTTTGTCCTTATGACAGATTTACATTATATTTCTAGTAGAAATGCTGAAGGTGTTCTTCCATTAGAAAAGAAATTTCCTGTATTTGATGAGACTGGTAAGTTTGAAGGAATGTATCACAATCTTACATGTAATCATTTAATTATTGCACATAATCCTGATAAGACAACAAGGGATATTCATTATGGAAGTGTAGAACATGAATATGAATTCCCAAATAGTAATGAAGTATATATTGTTCAAGTTACTGAAGAAGAAAGATCTAAGATTGCAGAAATAGATCAAATAAAAGAAATATATACTGATAAAGCTAATGCAAGAATGATAGCACTTCAAAATGGAGATGAAGCTGAAGCTTATAGATTATTAGCAGAGATTAAACAAGATAAAATTAAATTCTTAACTGTCTATAAAGATACTCTTGATGGTAGAAAAAATACTGATATCTATAGTTTATATAAAAGAGCTGAAAGTATTGTTAAATCAATAAGTGAAAAGACAGAAGAAGAAATCGATACAACAGATGCTAAAGAATTTATATATGGTCCTGATTGGTATATTATGATTAATAAAAACAATGAAATAATAACAGGATGTTTAGAATCAGGAAAAGATGAATTAGCTGATGAATTAAGAAAATTAACTGAAACAAGAAAAACAACAGCTCCAATAAATGAAGCAAGTAAAACAAATGGATCAGAAGCTGAAGCAGGAAAACAAAGATAGGTGTAGTTTATGAAAGAAAAGAAAATGTTAGGTAAAATTAAATGGTATAAAGAAAATAAAGGATATGGTTATATTATTGGGGGAGATGATGAAACATATTTCTTTGAAATATCTAATTGTATCAATAAAGATGAAACATTTAATGAAGGAGATTTAGTAATGTTTATACCAGAGTTAGGTATAATGGACTATGCTGATAAAGTAGAAAAGTATAAAAATGAATGAATTAATTATAGCTAGTAATAATGAAGGTAAAATAAAAGAATATAAAGAAGTACTTAGTAAATTTGATTTTGAAATTATAAGTCAAAGTGAAGCAGGAATAGATTTTGAGGTTGATGAAACGGGTACTACTTTTGAAGAAAATGCAAGATTAAAAGCAAAAGCAATTTATACTATTACTCATAAGAGTGTTTTATCTGATGATAGTGGTTTAGAAATAGAAGCTCTTAATAATGAACCGGGTATTTATTCAGCTAGATATAAAGGACTTCCTACTCAAGATGAAAGAATTAATTATATATTAAATGCTTTAAAAGATGAGAATAATCGTAAAGCGAGATTTGTAACTACAATTTGTTATATAGATAATGATGGTCATGAAGAAATATTTACAGGTATATGGGATGGCGAGATAGCAAGAGAAAAAGAAGGAGTAAATGGTTTTGGTTACGATTCAATCTTTATTTCTAAGGAAGGTAATGGTAAAACAACAGCTAGTTATCCTATAGAATTTAAAGAAAAATATTCTCATAGAACAAAAGCAATTAAATTGTTATTAGAATATTTAAATAAAAGAGAATAATATTCTCTTTTTTTGATATAATGATACTAGGAGTAATAATATGGCTAAGAATGAATATAATAAAATAGAAAATAAAATGGGTAATGTACTATCTAAGATATTTATAGTTTACTTTTATTTTTATCTAGTATTATCAATTATTAGTTTAATACTATATATCTTTAAATTGTTTACTCCTTTTAGAATAATAACTATTATTATGTTAATTTTTTACTTATTAGAATTATTATTAGGTATTGATAGAAATTTTTTTGGAATACTGGGAGTAATAATATTAGGTATAATAGGCTTTCTATTTACTAATTCTTTTAATGGAATTCTTTTAGGTATTACAATTGGAATATTTGTAGTTAATGTTTTATGGGTATTATTCTGCAGATTAGTGGGCTTTTTAATAAGAAAATGGAGTTGATTTACTCCATTTTCTTTTATAACTTGTATAATGATGTAAATTTTATATAAAAATAAAACAATATATGATAAACTTATTATAAGTATAATAATAGAAAACCTAGTAAGGAGGTACTATGATTACAGTTGAAAATTTAGACAAATGTTATGATGATTGTAATGAGTTATATTACCTTGAAAAAAACAAGGGTATTAAAGTGTTAACTGACTTAGAAGATAGTATTGGATCACTTGAAACTCATTGGAAAGGTAATGACGCAACAGAAAATATTAATGTCTTAATTAAAATTCATGAAGAATTACAAACGTTTTTAAATAAGATTTTTTCTACTACTGTTGAATCTGTATCAAGATTAACTGATTTACAAAGAGTAAGAAGTTCTAATGGCGGAGAAGGTCAAATAGGTGAAACTATTACAGATAGCAATGCTTTAGAAGTTCAAATACCTTATTTAGAAGAGACAACAGAATATCTATGTGAACCAGATATCATCGTCGATTATCGTACTTTATGTGATATTGAATCTGATTATGAGAGTTTTTCTAACGAATTTTTAGCGAAAAAAGATGTAATACTACAAAATTGGACCGTTGGATACGGGATAGAAGATATCAAGAAAAAGCTTGATGAATATGAGACAATATTTACAGAATCAAAAGCATCATTTAAAAAGACATTAGGAGACATAAATACTGTTGTAAGCAATATGCATACAGTTATTTAAAATTATACTTTTACAAATAGGGAGGAAATAAAAATGATAAGAGTAAAAGATTTAGATGGAGGATACCAAACAGTATCAGAATTAATAAGAGTAGAAGAAAGTAAAGGAGCAAAGGTAGTAACAGACCTAGCAGAATTAATAGCACAATTAAGAGAACACTGGATAGGAAACGATGCAACAGAGAACTTAAACGAATTAATGGGAGTACATGATAAATTACAAGACTTTTTAGTATACGGATTAGATACATCGACAAATGCTCAAGAAAAGATGGTA
>JAEEGL015071021.1_pt1 | contig 13502 bp, 13 predicted proteins | sample 9134231 | NCBI WGS metagenome assembly JAEEGL01 (sample SAMN16246548, study PRJNA631951) | gut metagenome | biome: gut microbiome; feature: rumen; material: fiber-attached | host: Bos | place: Iran: Karaj | collected 2018-10
ATGAGTTTCATCAAGGTCACCTCCGCAAAGTCTCAGGTTGTCTGCATGAAGTATATCATGATTCTCATAATTCAGACAGATGTTTTTTAAAGCCGGCTTCCCGGGAAATAAAGGTTGTTCCGCCTTCTCCCGTAAGGGCTGCCTTTACGGAAGGGCTCCTTTCCGGCTGCCCGGTGCAGGCGTCCCGCCCTCCCCGGTCCCTCCGCCGGAAAACCTGCGGAAGAAAATGCAAAGCCCGCCGGGAAAGGCGGGCTTTTGCTTTCCATATTCCGGTGCCGGGGCTCAGGCCGCGGTGCTCATGACAAGGGTCGCCACGGTGACGCCGCCCGCGCGCATCTCCAGCGTGCTGTCGGCGGACACCAGCGTGAGGGACGGCTGCATGCCCAGCATCTCCAGCAGGTCGGCCATGGCGATGGTGTAACTGCCGTTCGGGACGAGGATCTTCACGGTATCGATGCCGTTTGTCTTTTGGAATCTGCGCAGCGTGTCGGTGAGCAGGGTCTCGGTGTTCGTCGTGGTCATGTCGATGATCAGCGTGCGATTCTTGTAATCCACCGTGACCAGCGCTTTGCCGGCGGGAGCGGAGGCGCCGGCGCCGGCGTTCAGCTTCGTCGCGGCCCTGCGCTCGGGCTGCGGCTGCGCTTTCGTCTCCTTCTTCGGCTCCGGCTCCGGCTCCGGCTCCGGCTCGGGCGTGATGATAGTCGCGATGATCTTCAGCCCGCCGCCGATGCCGACCGTGATGACCCAGCTGCCGTCCTCCGCCCGCGTGATGCTGTTCCCGTCCGGGTTCGCCTCGGACTTCTCATTGCCGACCTTGACGCCGACGATGTCGCCCTTCGCCCCGTCGACCGCCAGCGTCAGCTGGCTGCCTGTCGTCGCGACGTTCAGGTCCTTCCCGCCGACCGTTGTGCTTGTGTATCCGCCGCCCAGACTCGCCGTAACGCTCGTGTCGGCGCTGTTCTCGTGCTCCGTTACGGTCTCCACAATGTACATGATGCTGTCGATGACCGCCTGCTTGATCCCAGCCAGGTCGCTTGAGTTGTAGCCGCTGACGGTGACCAGATGATCCGCGTCGGTGGCGAGCGACTGGACGATGATATCCGGGAGCACGTCTTTCACGTCGTCCACGCTGCAGTTGGGCGGCACGGCCAGCATGACACCGTAGCCGCCTTCGCCCGCACTCACCGTGCCCTGCACGAGGATGGTGCTCTTCTCCGTTTCAACGGTGGAGTAGGATCCCGCGGAGATGCCGTTATTCCTGGCTGTGACGTCGCCGTCGACCGTGACAGTGGCTCCGCCGCTTGCCACGACGCTGTTTTCGTAGCCGCTGACGTTGCCGGTGACGGTGACGGTGGCTCCGCCGCTGGCCACGACGCCGCTGACGTTGCTGCCGGAGACGCTGCCGCCCACTTCGACGGTGGCTCCGCCGCTGGCCTCGACGCCGGTTAATTTGCCATTGACGCTGCCGGTGACGTCGACGACGGAGGCGGCGCCGGAAGCCTTGACGCCGGTGTCGTAACCGTTGACGTCGCCGCCCACGTTGACTTTGGCTCCGTTGGTGGCCTCGACGCCGTTGCCGTTGCTGCCGGAGACGCTGCCGCCCACTTCGACGGTGGCGTCAGTTGCCACGACGCCGGTTTCTTGGCCGGAGACGCTGCCGGTGACGGTGACGTTAGCTCCGTCGGCCACGACGCCGTTGCCGCCGTTGCCGCCGTAGCTGGTGACGGTATTGATATTTGCGCCGACAGTAACCTCGTTCCCATCGTTGGTGATGGGAACGTTTTCGGCAGAGCCGTCTGTGAATGTGACTGGAGTTCCGCCGACGGTAACGGTGTCTCCGTTAACTGTCACTGTGTCGTACAGCGTTGTCTGAGGGTCGTCCGCGAACGCGGCGGAGGTGAGGCTGAGGAGCACGCAGAGCGCCAGCAGGATGGCGAGCGTTGTTTTCGCTGTTTTCATCATAATCCTCCCGCAATTCTTCCGTGTTTGTTGAAGAACAGATATTCCCAACTTATTTTACCACGCTGTCCCGACAAAAACAAGGATTTGTTTAAGGAAACAGGGAGATTTTCAGCCTTTTTTTATTCTTTTTTTTCCCGGCTTTCCGGTCGTGCAGCTGCTCGAGGACATTTTTCAGCTGTTCGGGTACCGGCAGGCCCGGATGCGCGGCGGACAGAACCCGGTCATGCGCGTCGTTTTTCATCAGGACCCTGCATACGACAAAAACAGACAGGAAAAGGCAGGTCCGGAACTTCCATCCCGGAAAAAAAGAAGTTATAATGAAGCGACGGAAGAGAAGGAGGTGCCGCATGCAGTACGGACACTTTGACAATCAGCTGCGCGAGTATGTGATCGACCGGGTGGATCTGCCGGTTTCCTGGACGAATTATATCGGAACCGGAGAGATGATGGGGGTTTTCAACCATACGGCGGGAGGATATCTGATCTGCGGCAGTTCGGAATATCACCGGATCACGCGATTTCGGCCCAATGCGGTGCCGATGGATCAGCCGGGGCACTATCTCTATCTTCGGGATGAAGAAAACGAAGATTACTGGTCCGTATCCTGGCAGCCTGTAGGAAAACCGAAGGAGTACTATTCCTGCCGTCACGGACTGGGCTACAGCCGGTATCTCAGCAGCTACGGCGAAATTGCCGCCGAACAGACTCTCTTTGTCGCAATGGATGACCCGGTGGAAATCTGGGATCTGAAGCTGCGCAATGACAGCGGGCGGAGAAGAAGCCTGTCGGTTTTCTCCTATCTGGAATTCAGCTTTCACCAGGTGGATATGGATAACCGCAATTTCCAGATGAGCCTGTATGCTGCCGGCAGCCGCTGTGCTGACGGCGTGATCGAACATGACCTCTACTATGAAGAGGACGGCTATCAGTTCTTTACCGCGGATTTCATGCCGGACGGCTATGACTGCGTGCGCGACAGCTTCATCGGACCGTACCGGACCGAGAGGAACCCCCTCGTCGTGGAGAGCGGACGCTGCACCGGCAGTACCCGTAAGGGCGGCAACCACTGCGGATGCCTGAAGAAGACCGTCACGCTGGAACCGGGGGAGGAAGCGAGGCTGGTCTTTCTGCTCGGGGAAGGCGGACTGGACGCCGGCAGAAAGATGCGGGAAAAGTATACCCGGGAAAAAGTGGATGCGGATTTTCTCCGGCTGAAACAGTTCTGGGAGAAAAAGCTCTCCTGCCTGCAGGTCCGGACGCCGAACGAAGGGATGAACACGGAGCTCAACATCTGGAACCTGTATCAGAGCGAGATCAACGTCATGTTTTCCCGCTTTACCTCCTTCATCGAAGTGGGCGGCCGCGTCGGACTGGGCTATCGCGATACCGCGCAGGATGCGATGATGGTGCCCCACTCCAACCCGGAGAAATGCCGAAGCCGCATCGTGGAACTGCTGCGGGCGCTGACGTCGACGGGATACGGGCTTCATCTGTTCGAGCCGCGCTGGTTTGAGCCGGAACAGAAGCTGCAGAGCTTCCGGTCCCCGACGGTCATCCCGATTCCCGAGAGGAGTCAGATGGTTCACGGGATCAGGGACGCCTGTGCAGACGATGCGCTCTGGCTGGTTTCCTCGGTGGTGCAGTACGTCCGGGAGACCGGGGAGCTTTCCTTTGTCGACGAAACGGTGACCTATGCCGACGGAGGCGCCGGGAGCGTGTATGAACACCTGAGGAAGATCCTTGATTTCTCTGCCCGCGAGGTCGGACAGAACGGGATCTGCAAAGGGCTGCGGGCGGACTGGAACGACTGCCTGAATCTGGGCGGCGGAGAGAGCGCCATGGTCAGCTTCCTGCATCTCTGGGCGCTCCGGAATTTCTGCTCGCTGGCCGAGGCGCTGGGCAGGACGGAAGACGCAGAACACTATGCAGAGATTGCCGAGCGGGTAAAAGAGCGCTGTGACGACGTCCTTTGGGATGGGAAGTGGTTCATCCGCGGGATCACCGCGGACAACCGGAAAATCGGGACACAATCCGACCGGGAAGGCCGTGTGCATATGGAATCGAACACATGGGCGGTGATTTCCGGGGCCGCTTCGAGGGCACAGGGAATTTCCGCCATGGACAGCGTCGACGAGTATCTGTATACGGAGTACGGCCTGATGCTGAACGCCCCCTGCTATACGGAGCCGGATGACGGCATCGGTTTTGTGACGAGGGTCTATCCGGGACTGAAGGAAAACGGTGCCGTATTCAGCCACCCCAATCCCTGGGCGTGGTGTGCCGAGGCGCTGCTGGGGCGCGGATCACGGGCGATGAAGTTCTACAACGCGCTCTGTCCCGCGCTGCAGAATGACCGCATCGAGGTCCGCAGGGCGGAACCGTACAGCTACTGCCAGTTTGTTGTCGGCCGGGACCATACCGATTTCGGCTGGGCGAGACATCCGTTTATGACCGGGTCTGCCGGCTGGGCGTATTATGCCGCGACCCAGTACATCCTCGGGATCCGGCCGGACTTTGACGGACTGGTGATCGACCCGTGCATCCCGGGGGACTGGAAAGAGTTTTCTGTTTCCCGCAGCTGGCGCGGCAGCCGGTATGAGATCCATGTCAGCAATCCGGACGGAATCGAGAAAGGGGTGCGATCCGTTCTGGCAGAGGGGAAGGCCGTTCAGAAGCTGCCGATTCTGCCAAAGGGGAGCGTCTGCCACGCCGAAGTAATCATGGGACGGGAAAGGAGCGAAGAGGAATGATCAAATTCGGAACCGGAGGATGGCGCGCGGTGATCGCGGACGGCTTCACCAGGTCCAACCTGCGCCTGCTGGCGGCAGGGTTGTGCCGCCTGATGGACCGGCAGGGCTATCACGGGGCGGAGATCGCGATCGGATATGACCGGCGTTTTCTGGCGAAGGAAGCAGCGCACTGGATTGCGGAGGTGCTCTGTGCCAATGGCTATCGTGTGCTGATGGTAAACCGTTCCTCGCCGACGCCGCTCGTGATGTTCACCGTGAAGGACCGGCAGATGCCGTACGGCATGATGGTAACGGCAAGCCACAACCCGGCGATTTATAACGGGGTCAAGGTCTTCACTGCCGGCGGGCGGGACGCAGAGCGTTCGGTGACCGATCAGATCGAGGCGGAGTGCGCGCAGATTGACGAGACCGCGATCTCCGGCGTCGATTATGAGAAAGCGCTGGCACAGGGGCTGGTGCGGGAAGAGAATCCTTCGAACGAGTATCTGGACAGCATTCTTGCGCTGGTGGATACGGAGGCCATTCGAAAGGCGCAGCTGAAGGTCGCGCTCGACCCGATGTACGGGGTGAGCCAGACCAGCCTGCGCACAATCCTCGGGACCTGTCGGTGCGAGCTGGAGGTCATCCACGACCGGCATGACACCCTGTTCGGCGGGAAGCTCCCGGCGCCGAATGCCGCGACGCTGACGACGCTCTCCCATGTCGTGACGGAGCGGCACTGCGATCTCGGGATCGCGACCGACGGCGACGCGGACCGCCTCGGGGTCATCGACGAGACCGGAGCCTTTGTGCATCCCAATACGCTGCTGGTCCTGCTCTATTATTATCTGGTCCGATACCGCGGATGGAAAGGCCCCTGCGTGCGCAACAATTCGACGACGCATCTGCTCGACCGGGTGGCAGAGGGACTGGGACAGCGCTGCTATGAGGTGCCGGTCGGGTTCAAACATATCTCTGCCAGGATGACGGAGACCGACGCCGTGATCGGCGGCGAGAGTTCCGGCGGCCTGACCGTGCGCGGCCACATCTCGGGAAAAGACGGGATCTACGCCGCGGCGCTGCTGGCCGAGATGCTGGCCGTGACGGGGAAGTCCATTTCCGCCCTCTACCGGGAGATCACCGAGCAGTACGGGGAACTGGTCTACCGGGAGGCGGACTTCCGCATGACGCCGGAGAGAAAAGCCCAGCTGCAGGAGCTGCTGTTCGGACAGAAGCTGTTCCCGGAACTCGAGGGAATCGATCATATCAGCAGGGAAGACGGCGTGAAGCTCTATATGAAAGACGGAAGCTGGGTGATCTGCCGTTTTTCCGGCACCGAGCCGCTGCTGCGCATGGCCGCGGAGGCGGAGACCGGAGAAAAGGCGGAAAGCTATATGGATGCCTGGCGCATCTTGTTGAATCTGTAAATCTGTGATAACATGAAGTGGATGTTTTCGAAGGGAAACATCCACTTCTCAGTAAAGGACGAATGCCCGTGAAGTCAAAGAAAGCGCCGCGTTCCCTGCGCAGCAGGCTGCTTACGGCCGTGCTGGTCTGCTGGGTCCTGCCGGTTCTGGGCGTGATGATTCTCGCCACCTGGCTGCTCGGTACGAGCTATGAAAGCGCTGCCCGACTGGAACTGACTTCGCGCGCGGAAAGCGCGCTCGAACAGCTGGAACTGCGGCTGGAGAACCTGTTTGAAGACTCCAAATCCGTCTCTTATGACGGCGTCGTACGCAATTCCTACCGGCTTTACCAGAAGGACGGAGACAGCGCTGCCCTCTACCGGACCGTGACAGACTATCTCAACCAGACCTTCAATCACAATGAATCGGTTCAGGCCGTGTTTCTGAGCTTCTGGGAGGAACAGAACGTAAGGCCGTACACCGCGAACCGCGCCGACTTCGGATATCAGGCTCAGCGCCGGTATCGGGAGGAGGTGGAACCGGATCTGCTCCATAAGGTGAAAGACCTCGACACGGGGATTCTGCTGGAAGCGATTGGGGGAGAGCTCTATCTCGCGCGCAATCTGCTGGACAGCCAGTTCCGGCAGTATGCGACGGTCGTTCTGCTCTGCGACCAGGAGAGACTGTTCCAGTCGCTTGTTCCGACGAACCCGGTTGTCGGCTATCAGGTCTGTCTGGACGGGAAACTGACGCGGGACGAGAACGGTGCCCTGACCGATGCCCTCCGGGCAGAGTCCGATGCGGAGAACGGTTTTCGCTTCGAGGGGGAGGTTTCGGGACACAGCATCGTCCTGACGGCCTTCCAGGCCCGGTTTCATTACTGGAACGATATTCCGCAGGTCCGGACGGCGGCGGGATTCATCGCCCTGCTGGCGCTGCCGCTTCTGCTGGTGGTGTTCTACTGGTTCCGCCGCCAGGTGACGCGCCCGGTCGAGGTGCTGGTGGAGGCGAGCGGCCGCCTGCAGGACGGAGAGCGCGGATACACCATCGGCGAGAAGGCCGAAAGCCAGGAGTTTGCCAGACTGTATGATCACTTCAACGCCATGTCGGAGGAACTGAAAAATCAGTTTGAGCGCTCCTGGCTGGAGCAGCGGGCGCTGCAGGAAGCACAGGTCAAGGCGCTCCAGCTGCAGATCAACCCGCATTTTCTCAACAACACGCTGGAGATCATCAACTGGGAGGCGAGACTTGCCGGAGACGACCGCGTCAGCGCCATGATTGAGGCGCTGTCGGTGATGATGGAAGGCGCCCTGGGCCGTGACGGGCGCAGCCGGATTCCTCTTCGCGAGGAGCTGAGCTATGCGGACGCCTATCTCTACATCATCCGCGAGAGACTGGGCGAGCGCCTTGTGGTGGAAAAAGAAATCGACGAAACCATGCTGGATGTCACGGTGCCCCGGCTGATCCTGCAGCCTCTGGCGGAAAACGCCGTGGAGCACGACATCACGCCCCGCCGCGGCGGACGGCTGGTGATGAGGGCGTTTCGCGAGGGGGTGTACGCCGTGCTGGAAGTGGAACACGACGGCGTCCTGAGCGAGGAGGACCGGACAGCCGTGGAGGCGATGCTGACCTCCAGGGAAAGGGATACGCAGCTCTCGGGCCAGGTCGGGCTGCGCAACGTCAGACAGCGGCTGGAGCTTCTCTACGGAGAAGAGGGAAAACTGAGCCTGACCGAGCCCGCGGGCGGTACGGTCCTGGCGAGAGTGAGCTTCCCCATTCAGGGATAGCGTCTGATTTTGTCATTCGCCCAACAACAGACAAGAAAACACAAGTACAAATCTTCTGTTTTGATTCCGATTTCTATATACTATGAACCAGCGATATCAAGGCGGATATCACGGAAATCAAAAAAAGGAGAATGTAAAAATGAAAAAGACTTTTGCCCTGCTGCTGGCTCTGATCATGGTGCTGAGCTTTGTGCCGATGGCATTTGCCGACGGCGTCACCCTGAACGTGGTCACGTCCTATGGCGGCGACGACGGAAACCGCGGCAACTTCGAAGCGGCCGTAAAGGCTTATGAAGAAGCGACCGGAAACAAGGTCAACGACGGTTCCGCCACTTCCAACGAGGAGTGGAAAGCCAAGGTTCTGACCGACTTCGAAACCGGCTCCGAGCCCGACGTGCTCTTCTTCTTCACCAACGCCGATGCCGAGCCCTTTGTCTCTGCCGGCAAGGTTGTCTCGATCGACGAGATTCGCGCGGAGTATCCCGACTATGCGACCAATATGAAGAGCAGCATGATGGCGGTTGCCGCCGACGGCAAACAGTATTCCGTTCCCTCCTCCGGCTACTGGGAGAACATGTTCGTCAACAAGGCCGTTCTGGAAGACTGCGGCGTTGCGGTTCCCGGCCCCGACTACACCTGGGATCAGTTCCTGAAGGACTGCGAGACCATCAAGGAAGCCGGATATACCCCCATTGCCTGCTCCCTGGTCGAGGTTCCCCACTACTGGTTTGAGTTCATGGTCATGAACAACGGCACGGTTGAGAATCATCTGGATCTCCCGCAGAGCGCGGACGACGCCGTCGCCGCGAAGTGGATCGCCGGTCTGGAAGACATCAAGGCGCTCTATGAGGCCGGCTATTTCCCCGAGAACACCCTGACCGCATCCGATGCCGAAACGGTTGAGCTCTTCAACAGCGGCGAGGCTGCATTCCTGATCGACGGTTCCTGGAAGGTCGGCTACTTCACCGCAAATGCCGCAGACCTGAACGACTTTGCCATCGCCTATGTCCCCGGCAAGGGCGAGCGCAGCGCAAGCGAGGCGATCGGCGGTATCTCGATGGGTTACTTCATCACCCGCAAGGCCTGGGACGATCCCGCAAAGCGCGAAGCCGCAGTGGAATTTGTCTCCCAGCTGACCTCCGATGAGGTTCTGAGCACCTTCGTCACGACCGAGGTGACCGCTCTTGTGAACGGCGCCAGTCCGGAAGGCCTGAATGCCCTGCAGCAGTCCGCCGCAGACACCAACGCGAACATCACGGCGATTGCCGGCGCGGTTCAGGACCTCCTGACGGCAGAAGCCCGCGGCGATCTGTTCGCCAATGTTCAGAACGTTGTCACCGGCAAGATGAGCGCCGCAGACGCCCTTGCCTCCGCCATCGCGCTGAACTGAAATCCCCGGCAGACCGAAGCACTTCACTGACCCCGTTACGGCTGCTGCGAAAGCAGCAGCCGTATTACTATGCTGTGACCACAGGACGGTAATGTCATGAACTCGATGATCTATAAAAAGAAATCGCCCCTGCTGGTGTTCCTGGTTCCGGCTTTTCTCTTTCTGATTGTGTTTCTGTACTATCCTTTCTTCCAGAACATCATCAACACGTTTCTGAAAATCGGCGGACTCGGACGTTCTGCGGAGGGGATGAACGAACCGTGGTATGAGAACTATCAGCGGCTGCTGACGGATCCCTATATGCGCGTCGCGCTGAAAAACACCCTGATCCTGATCCTCTGCACGGTTGTCTTTCAGGTCGGGATCGCGCTGATCCTTGCGCTTCTGGTCGATACGATCCGGGTCGGCGCACAGTTCTTCCGTACGGTGTATTTCTTCCCCATTGTCATCTCCGCAACGGCGCTCGGCCTGATGTTCAACCTGATTTTCCTGTACAAGGGCGGCATGGTCAATCAGCTGCTGCTGAGTCTGGGGAAGCTCCCCTATGAGGTCAAGCCCAGCGGGAAGGTCATTGTCCGCTGGCTGGACTGGAAGGATCAGGCGCACTTCCTCTTCACGATGTTTCTGCCGGTCATGTGGCAGTACGTAGGGTTTTACTTTGTGATTCTGGTTACCGGGCTCAACAACATTTCGCAGGATGTCTATGAAGCCGCCGCGCTCGACGGAGCGGACGGGCTCAAGCGGACGCGCTATATCACGCTGCCGCTTCTGCGCAACGTGCTGTGCACCTGCCTGGTGCTGGCCATCACCGGCGCGCTGAAGGTGTTCGACCTGCCCTGGGTGATGTTCGGCGCGGGCATGCCGGAGAACCTGGGATGGCTCACCGGCACCTATATGTATGATCAGACCTTCAACAAGATGAACGTCGACTACGGTTCGACCATCGCGGTGCTGATCGTGGTGCTCGGCGTTGTGCTCTCCAACGTGGCCAACCGCGTTTTCAGGCCGTCAGAGGATCTGTGAAGGAGGCGTGCAGATGAATACCGGACGAAACAGAATTTCAAAAACGGTCACCTATCTGGTGCTCTCCCTCTGGGCGCTGACCACCATCTATCCCTTTATCTGGGTGATCCTGAACTCCTTCCGCCAGAAGGGGCTCATCATGTCCGATTCCTTCTCCCTGCCGCTGGGAGAGGCGTTCACCCTGGACAACTACCTGACCGCGTGGCAGCGGTCGAACTTCAAGAATGCCTATCTCAACAGCTTCCTCATTTCAGGTACGGTGACCGTATGCGTTGTCGTGATCGCGGGCCTCGCGGCTTACGGCCTGGTGCGGTACCGCTTTCGCGGTCGGGGCGTCCTGTACAGCCTGATCATGGCGGGGATGATGTTCCCGGTTTTCTCCACGATTATTCCGGTGTTCCGGCTGGAAGCGATGATGGGGATCGCCGGTACCGGCAACCGGTGGCTGAGTCTGGTGGCGGTCATCCTGCCCCAGATCGCGGGAAACCTCTGTTTTGCTATCATCATTCTGATGGGTTTCATCCAGTCGGTTCCCATCGACCTGGAGGAGAGCGCCTATCTTGACGGCTGCAACGTGTTCCAGATCTATTTCCATATTATCATCCCGGCGGCAAAATCCTCCTTTGCCACGGTGGCGATCTTCGCCTTCCTGTGGAGCTATAACGACCTGTTTACCCAGTCCTTCTTCCTGCGCTATCCTCAGGAGCGGGCCATCACCGGGCTCCTCAACGAGATCAGCTCGCAGGCGGGTGTCAATTACGGCCTCATGGCCGCGTCGGTGGTGCTGGTCGTGATTCCGGTCCTCGTGGTCTATGTCTGCCTGCAGAAGCACATCATCAAAGGCTTGACGGCAGGCGCGGTCAAGGGATAGAATAAGCCCGGAAGGTGAGGAAAATGTACCGTGTCGTTCTGATCGACGATGAGCCGATGATCCTGGAGGGGCTGCGAAAAGTCATCCGCTGGGAGGACTATCGGTGCGAGGTTGCGGGAACTGCGGAAGACGCCGTTTCCGGTGCTGCGCTGATTCGGAAAATACAGCCGCATATTCTGTTCACCGATATCCGGATGCCGGGGGACGACGGCCTGACCATGCTGGCGGGACTGCGCAGCGAGTTCCCGGAAATGCAGGTGACGGTGCTCACGGGCTATCGGGACTTCAGCTATGCGCAGGAGGCGATCAAACTCGGCGTCACGCGTTTCCTGCTCAAACCTTCGAGAATGGACGAGCTCTGTGAAGCCCTCAAGACCATGACGGAACGGCTTGGAAGAGAAAGCCCGGGGGACACGGAAGAAAAGGAGAACGCAGGGAGCTTCCTGGTCAATCAGGCGCTGGCCTATATGGAGAAGCACCACGCCGAGAAGCTGACGCTGCAGGAAGTGGCGGATGCCTGCTATGTCTCACAGTGGCATCTTTCCAAACTGCTGAACCGCTATACCGGGAAGAGTTTCTACGACACGCTCAATATGCTGCGGATCAAAGCGGCCAGGGAACTGCTTCGGGATCCTTCGCTGCGCGTCGGGGAGATCGGGGAGATGGTCGGCTACGCCGATACCGCGCATTTTGCGAAGGTATTTCGGAAGGTGACCGGCATGAGCGCAAATGAATATCGCAACAGTCTGTAAAGGATACAGCTGAAAGGAAGCGTGCCGCGGTCTTACACAGGACCGCGGCTCGTCCTTTTTCGAAGAAGACCCATTACATGGGGTCTTCTTTGATTGATTGGTCAGACCATGGCTGCTCATAGGTCATCGCCCGGTCGGAATCCTGCAGGCCTTCGGTAGTAGGATCGGCCACAATGCCGAGGATGGCCAGGACTGCGAAGACGGCGTTGACCAGGTCCAGGAGCCGGGACTCGACGTTCTCGACCGCGACGGGCACCCCGAAGAGTGCGCAGACCGTCTGGACGAGGATCAGCACCGCGGGGATCAGGGCGAGCCAGAAGAGCTTGTTGCGGATACGGACTTTGAAATTCAACTGCATTATTGTTCCTCCAGTATTCTATTTATGCGCCTGCTTCTGCAGGTGATTTAACAGTTCATTCTTTGCGCGGGTGACGGAATGGTTAGCGCCTAATTGTTCTAATCCATCTAAACACGCGGCGAGAGCGACGCAGAGGATGCGCTGCTCGTCCTTAACGGCTTTCATGGCAGCGTCCTGTTCCCTGTCGTGCTCGAACCACTTCATCAGGCGGTGGATGTAGCCCATCAGGGTGAGAATGGCGGCAATGGCCGCAACCATTGCAACAAGATCCGTCAGATTAAAAGCAGTCATGATTTCTCACCTCAAGTTGTCAATAATGACGTCCATGTGTCTCCTCCGATCTCTCCATCGGCTTCCAGCTTTCTGAGGTGCTGGAAGCTTTTGACGGCGCGTTCCGTAGCGGGGCCGAAGTCGCCGTCGGGGTTCTCGCGTCCGGAGATGACGCGGCCGCCGCAGGAATACCCGTGACGGATCAGGAGCGTCTGGGCGTTCTTCACGGTGTTGCCTGTAGAACCGCGTTTCAGGAACGGGACACTCACGATAACGGTCCGGCTGTTCTCTCCGGGGAGTGTAAGCGCCGCTTCATCAGATGCCGGAATCTCCCCGCCATACCTGGGATGGCCGTAACCGGCAATGCGGGAACTGCTGCGGTCATAGTTCAGCTTCTGCACCCGGTCAGAGCTGTTGCCCTCGACCACAGTGATGGAAGAATTTGAAACATCCACAACGATGCCGGTGTGTCCGATCTGCCCGTCGACGTAGAAGAAAACCTGATCGCCGGGCCTGGGGCTGTTGTCGTAGCGCCCCTGCATCATGAAGTACTGCGCGGAATAGACACAGGCGGCGCCGAGGTCGCCGGTCTGGCACTGAATGCGTTGAGCATCCGGTCCAAAAGCCTTGCAGAAGCACCAGTCCACAAAGACGTCGCACCAGGCGTAGCCGTTTTTGCTGCCGTTGTAGTAGCCGACAGCGGCGAGGTCGCGGGCGTACTTGGTCCAGTTGCCGGAGCCGGAGTTGGCAGCGGGGTCGTCGAGGGAGGCGTTGGTCGCCTTCTCGCGGTAGCCGACCTCGGCAAGGGCGATGCGGATGACAGTTTCTGCCCTATTCATGATTCAGCCTGACAACGATGTAGCCGGGCTGCATCTTCTCGATGCCCTTGAAGACAGTGAAGCCCTCGTAGCGCCTCTGCTCCCCGTCATGAACCCGGGTGAGGACCCGGGCCTG
>JAEEGL015859348.1_pt1 | contig 13502 bp, 11 predicted proteins | sample 9134231 | NCBI WGS metagenome assembly JAEEGL01 (sample SAMN16246548, study PRJNA631951) | gut metagenome | biome: gut microbiome; feature: rumen; material: fiber-attached | host: Bos | place: Iran: Karaj | collected 2018-10
AGAAACTTCGTCAGCCCACTTAACAACGCTCAGTGCCTTTACGTCACCAACGCCGTCAATGGCTGTAAGAATCTTATAGCCTTCTGAGCCTCTGTAAATTTCGTTTACCTTCTCCTCGTCAGGATGAGCTGCCTTGATGTCTTCCATACGCTCAAATGCGTACTGCGAAACATTCTCGACAAAAGCAATAAATGCTTTTACGTCGCCATTCCACAGCTTATTGAGCTTCTTGGAAAGGTCATTTCCAAGGTCAGGAATATTAAGACTGTAAAGAAACTTCTGAAGAGTAACCTTTCTTGATGCATCAATGGCATCGATAAGGTTATTCCACTTCTTCTGTCCCCATCCGTTCTTTGCAAGGAGTTTTTCAAGCTCAAGATATCCGGGTTCAGAGAGGTTCTTGTTAGGGTTCGCCTCAAATTCTCTGTATGCTCTTGCCATGTCGTAGAAAGAGAATGGTGATGCATTTACCATCCCTGCCTCCATGAGGTCTTCAATCTGACTTTTTCCAAGTCCCTTGACGTTAAGCCCGTCCTTAGAGAAAGTATTGAAAAGACTTTCGATCTGTCTTCCGGGGCAGCTTGTATTAGTGCAGTAAAGAGACTCTACTCCGTCATTGTTTTCGATCATTGTAGGCTCTCCGCACACAGGGCAGACAGTAGGGATTTCTACTTCGATATCGCCTTCTGCGTTTATGATGGATGCCACCTGCGGGATGATCATGTTTGCAAGGTAGACTTTTGCCTTACTTCCAATCATGATTTTTCCTCTGATTTCAGGATTTTCTTCCTCATCTGTCCATGGGATGTTCTTCATGTATGAGAGGTTGTGGAGCTGCGCTCTTTCTACGTCAGAGCCAAGACCAAGACGTACTGTATCAAATACAGCCGTAGGTGTGATGACACCGGTTTTCCCGATTGTCCATCTGATGTCTCTGATAGTAGTTTCAACTCTCTCATCGGGCCATTTAAGGGCGATGGAGTGTCTGAAGTGGTGCTCTGTTGCTCCAAGGCTCATGCCGTATACCATGTCGTTGCAGGCAAACACAAGTCCGTCTGTAGGATAGTCAAGCTTTGTAAGCTTATCCTTCCAAACCTCAATCCTTGCCATGACGTTTGCCTTGTCTGTCCACTCATGCTCGACAACTCTAAAGCCAAGGCTTTCCATGAAGTTAAGCCTGTCTTCCATAAGTCTTAAATCAGCCCATTCTCTTTTTGAGCCGATTGGCTGCATCATTTCTTCCTCGTCATCAACGGGCTGTGGTGAAACAAGCTCAAATGCGATGAACTGGATCTCACGCTTTTTGGACTCGTTTGCATCGAGCATCTGAATAGTTGCTGATGCAAGGTTACGGGGATTTTCGTAGACACCGCCTGCAAGAGCATTTACTCTCTCAAACTCTTCTGTTGTCATTACTGCTTCGCCTCTTACAACGAGATGTCCTTCGTATGAGATTTCCTGCGGAAGTCCCTTGAAGTATCTTGCGTTGTGAGTAACGTCGCTTCCTACATAGCCATCTCCTCTTGTTATGGCCTGAGTGAGCTTTCCGTTATCGTATGTGGCACAAACTGTAAGTCCGTCGTTTTTCCACATGATAACAACGCTGTTACGTCCCTCATTAAGCCAGTCTGTAAGGTCTTTCTCTTTGTCCTTATACTTTACCTTATCAAGGGAAAGTGCAGGATACTCATGAACTACCTCTTTAAGGTCTGTAACAGATGAAGCTCCAACGAATGTTGTAGGGCTTCCCTCAAAGACAAATCCTGACTCTTCTTCCATCTTCTTAAGTCTTTCAACTTCCTGATCGAAGAATATGTCGGTCATTCTTGCATTGCCGTTATAATAAGCTTCTGATGCCTGAATAAGTGTTCTTGTAAGAGCTGCCTGCGCAGCATCTCCACCATTTTTTACGTCTTCGATTTTCCTAATCTCCATGTTTTGTTTTTCCTCCTTAATTTGGATTTTGATTGTTTATGTGTTTCCTGTTTCTTATGAACATTTCCATCTCTGTGCGATAAAAAACGTCCAAGGCAGCACCTTAGACGTTAATATTGGCAATAGATATTGAAAATGTTATTTGTACAAGAATATTATAGATATTTTTGGCGTTAAAAAAAGACAGCCTATTCCTTTTGGGAATAAGACTGCCTTTAAATTTATTCATATTTCAGGCGCTAATGCCCTTTTCGTCATTCAGAGGCTTAAGAATTTCTACCTTGTGATCCACAGAGTAGATTTCCTTAATATCCTCGAATTTAAGATCACGCACATCTTCCATGAGCTGTCCGACTATAAGCCATATAAGGCGCTTGTCATATACAGAATAGTCCGCATTGACGTAAACCTCAGCTAAATACTTCTGATAGCCGTGGTTGAACTTCACGCGGTATTTCTCACTGACAGTTGGCTCATCTCCAAGGTATTCCTTAACAAAACGCTTTTCCTCATCGTCGTAGAAGTATCCTTCAACATCGCCTGATGCACATTCCCTTTTAAGAGTGTATGCTTCAGGGATGATAAGCTCAATCTTTACGTCCTTGTAATGGTTTTCCTTCTTGCGGCGAGATGCAATAACTCTGTCAATCTTATCTGCAAGCTGTCTTTCCTGCCCTGCAAGGTAGTCCTGATATCCGACCTTCTCCTCAAAAGACCATTTGACAGTAAGATAGATGCTGTCGCTAAATCCTGAGCAGTCGAGATAATAATATGGCAGTCCTGATGGAATCCAGAGCGTGTTATTAAAGATAACAACATTCTCTACTCTTTCCTCTATCTCTGCTTCCTGTGCAGCCTTGTTGTCGTCTACTACAATAGATACGCCCTCTTTATAAGGGTTCTTATGATAGTAATGGCGGTCATAAGGTGCAGGATTGAGAGAACTTGAAAGTGTATCCACGGGGATAGGTGTCCCTCTGTTTTCTCCTGACTCTACCGCATTCAATTTCCATAATTTTCCGTTATAGAAACGGATCTCGGTAGTTCCAAGGGTATAGTCCGCAACGCCTTTGTTGTAGTAGCCATAATCGGTTACTTTAAGGGCAACAGGGAACTCGCTTTCCTCAAGAACCTTTACCTTTGCATCATAGGTGCAGACCATATCTCTCGCTTCAGGATTTCTGTGCCTTTTTGTTGCAAGATAGTGCTGCTCGAAATGGTATGTGATACCAATAGTTATTTCTTTCATATAAGTATTCTCCTTACGCTTTCTGCGTTTTTTGTATTGTTTATGCTACGATTTCAGCTTCCCATGAGCCGCCTTCAAGGAAATATCCAAGTTCTATAGGAGAGCTGTTGTTTTCTTTCCGATAGCTTTCCATCCATTTTTTATTTTTCTCGAAGGTTTCTTTGTCATGAGCAAGAAGTGCATATTCATCGTCAGCTACATCGAAAAGGTCAAAGCCATAGGCTATGTGCGCATTTTTCATGGCAAAAGTCTTTTCGACTGCCTTTTCCTTTTCTGTATCGTAGTCCTTACTGTAATCAAACTCTGACTTGATACCTGCATCCTTGTAGTACATCTCAAGGCATTCCTGATGGTCACAGTCTGAGCTGTATACCTTTCCATTTACTCCAAGGAATGCAACAATGCGGTCAGCGTATTTAAGGTTTATCGTTTTCATCTTCGATTCCTCCTTACGCTGCATCTACGAGGTAGATCTTTACGGGTCTACTAAGGTCTGCAATCTCCTCTACCATGTGGGATTTTGCATCGCTCTTTTGTCCCGGAATAAAGCTTCCCTCTGTAACCTCATGGACTGCCATTACGCAGTTCTGAGACTCACAGTATCTCTTCCACTCTTTATAGACTGAAAGCTTGCCCTGAAGGTCATCGTCATTAGCAGTTAGCTGCTGTGTGTAAAAATACCTTCTTGAACCCTTTTCAAAGAATCCGAAAGTACATCTTCTCTTTTCAGCACGCTTTTTACGGATGTCACGCTTTATCATGTCGATAGCTTCCTTTTCATGGCCTGTTGCTACAAGATAGCCAAGGTCATGTGCAAGCTGTGTCCATTCTTTAGCGTAGAGCTTTCCGTTTACCCAAAAACGGCTCTGCACAGGATCATACTTATAAACAGAATATGTTACTTTTATGTTTTCCACTTTTTTACTCCAATCTCCGCCACTAAGGGCGGTGAAACATGCCCTTAAAGGCTTTAATTGGTTGCTATTTAGTTTTTACTCCCAGTATGCATAAATATCTTCCCAGTTGGGGTAATTCTCACTGAGCCATTTTTTACACTCGTCGATCTGAGTTTTTTCAATGTCATTTTCTTTATCATACATCTTTACTCTTTCTATACGGGCTTCTTCTGTCTCAGGTGCGTATTTCCGGGAATTATTCTTTACTACAACGACTTTGCATTCATAAAGTCTTGTGGCATCATCGCCGCTAAGACCATTATCTGAGTCTTTCACATAGTATCTGACCTTTGAATCTGCCTCCATGTCAGATAAATTTACCATGCTCCAGTCCCTTCTTATGCCATACCTTGTGTTTGGGCGTGTAAATCCGTCTGTATCCCAAGGTGTCTGCTTACTGAAAAATGAAAAGCGTTGCAGGTGCTTATTATCATACAGATATGTCCAATAGCCTTCATATTCTACTGTCCAACCATTCGGAGCATCTGCTTCGACAAAATATTCATGTTCTTTTGGCTTCTCGATATTTGTAAACCCAAGCTTTTTGTAGTATGGGATGGCGCTATTTGGCTCTTTGCCAAAGCCCTCAAAAAAATGTCGAGGTGAATCTAAATATATTGGTAATATCATAAATTCTCCTTATTAGTTGTTTTTCACATGGGTCTTTCCCACGATTCTTATGACTTCTGCATCAAAAACGGCTATCTCATTTCTGTAGATAACAGCATCATAGCCTTCTTTCTGATACTTCTTATAGTCGGAAGCTTTAAGCCAGTAGCAGTAATTGCCGTTGGCATCCTTCCTTTTCTTAGCCATAGCAGGCGATAATATGAAATCCACTGGCTCTGCATCATCAGGAATGACAAGAGGGTTGTCTATAAGAAGATTAACCTCATAAACATCCCCCTCGCCTCTTTCCTTTACTGCATAGTAGCGGGCGCACTTTTCGTCGAGGCCGAAGTAAATCAGCCCCGAACCAAGCGCACCGCTTTTTGATTTTCTGAATTTCTTAATATCGCCGTAGTAGTCTGTTCCATGGAACGCTCTACGCATTGTTTTTTCCTCCTTATTTTTTGCCCTTATTAAGCTCCATGTGCTTTCCCCAGTTGAGGATAGCAAGAGCTGTTACCTTCTCCCTGATGCCATCGCAGATCTTTGTGAACTCATCAACAGAATAGTCTGTGAAGAGTGACTTTCTGATATCAGGAGTTTTATCCTTGATATATCCTGTGATGACCTCGATAGGAGATACAAGCATGGTGTCGGCAGCATCCTTGTAAAACAGCGGGAAGAAACAGTAGCTTCTTATGTACTGATTTGCAAGATCACCGATAACCCTCACCTGCTTGTTGTAGGCAGTGCTGTAAGAGTTCTTTAATACTTCAAGTCCTTTGGCGCGAACTTCTTCAGTTGTGCCATTAGGAACTTCTTTTTTCCCGAGACCTTCTACGTTTCGGATAAGCTTATCAATCTCCATTTCCAGATTGTCATAGATATTGATTTCCTGAGCCTCAAGCACAGTCCCGTTTTCAAGTAATACTGCTCCGTTTTCGTAATTACCCTTTTTCATGTTGTTCTCCTTTCTTTAAGCATAGCACCTTGCTTCTTTTTTCCAAGCATCGGTGTGCTTCTTCTTGTACTTTTTTGTCTCAATGACGCGGTTTCTTGTAGAGCAGACAGTAAGTTCTCCTCTTGCTCTTGCCATTCCACATGCGCCCTTGATAAGTTCCATTTTGTTGTTCTTCTTTGTTTTCATCTTTCTTTCCTCCCTATAGGTAAAGTTGTTTATTGTTGTTAGTTATCGGTGTCCACAGTGAACACTTTTATCTGTATATACAAAAAGCGCCAAGGCGGTTAAGCCTAAGCGCTAATATTGGCAAAATATATTCAGATATTTTTTAATACAATTATATTATATGTAATTTGGCTGAAAACCCTACCCTATAACCGGCAGGCTCATCATGCAACATGATTGTCTGGATCTTTCTTAGGAGCTGTCCCCTTTACCTGCTGCATGTATGTATAGTTGTGGAACATTGTTCCAATCGGATCTTGCTCCCAGTACACGGGACTGTTAAGATCAAGCCCATCCTTTTCATCATAAAGAAGTGATACTGAGAAGTCGGGAACAAGCTCTTCCTGTTCCTCATCATAAGCACAGTAGTCACCTTCTGCGAATATGAGAGTTGTTCCCTTTAATCTGAACAGTGGCCCCGTAATAATGATCCTGTCTTCTCCAAGCTCATCGTTTGTGACCTCTATTACCTCATCATATACATCCACCTTTTCATTTAAGCCGTCTATTTCGTCGATATTTTCAATATTTATTATAGTCATACCCTGTCTCCTTTTTGCTCTTAAAATCGTCCTCTGATTGCTTTTTCGATATAGATATGGTTAATGCATTTCCTTGCATCTGTTTTAGAGTAATAAAAAAGCGCATGGCTTTACGTCCACACGCTCTTGAATATTGGCAACAGGTCATAGAATTTATCTATGTAATAATATTATAGATAATATTTTGGTTTTTCAAAGTAAAAGCAGTTCTTTACGCACAAAAATAAGCTGCAAAGCAGTTTCCTGCCATGCAGCCTATTTCTATTATTTTGGTGTCAGATTATGATGTTTGAGCATTTAAGGCTCTTCTCTGATAACCTGTGGCACGCCATCGATAACCTTGAATATCCATTTAGAGCCTTCTCCTGTCGGAATCTCTGCCGGGTCATCATCAGGTACATCGATTACAGGGTCATCGTCTGTATCGTCTATATGCTTCCATATAGCAAAGACAGTCATATCCTTCTTTACAGCGTCATCAGTATTCCAACTCTTTCCGTCGTAGTACCAACCCTTAAAGGTAAAGCCTTCTCTTGTTGGTGTCTCAGTTGAACCCACAGCGTCAAGTTTATCTACATCGAAGTAGTGCTTTTCTTCTCCGTCACTAAATGCTCCGCCGTTGGCATCTAAAGTTACCGCAAATACTGTTCTTTCCCATACGGCATATAATGTCATGTCACCTGAAGGTGTTGTCGGAAGCGAGAAGAGGTTGTTACCATCCTGTGACCATCCTGCAAATGTATATTTAGCCCTTGTAGGTGTCTCAGGAGATGATACTGTATTACCCTTATCTACTTTCACAATCTTTTCCTTTGAGCCATCAGCAAATGCTCCTGTACCTGTTGTAAAGGTTATAGTGTAAATTATATCCTTTGTCCACTTTGCATTAAGAGTGATGTCAGCATCTACTACATCCTTTTCAAAATCCCACTGGAGCTTGTACTCATCATCGGAGTACCATCCATCAAAGGTGTATCCTCTCCTTACTATATCGGGCTTTGTTACCTTCTTACCATTACCGACCTTCTGCTGTCCGACTTCAGGGCCGCCGTTTGAATTAAAGGTAACAATGTGGTAAATCTCGTTATCCGTCCATACGGCAGTAAGAGTTGTATTTTCGGTAATAAGTACAATGTTCCTTGAGTTTATGATGTTTCCTGATGGTGTCTGCCATCCCTTAAAGTAAGACTCCGCTTTTTCCGCTGTTGGAAGAGAACCATAGAAGTTACCATAGTAAACTATCTTGGTGCTGTCTCCGATAAGTGTGCCCTCTCCTGCATCAAAGGTTACTTTGATCTCGATAGGCTTCCACTTAGCATAGAGCGTTAAGTTTCTTCCTACCGGTTTCGTGGTGTCAAACTTAATCGTGCAGCTAATGTCAGTATACCAACCATCCAGTGTATAACCGATTTTGGTGTACTTCGGCATGTTATCTTCTTTGAGGTAGTCTGTCTCATCGTAGTTCTTGAATACAGGCTCTTCGTCGCCGTTTACTATGTAGAATACTACTTTCTTAAGGGTACTCTTCACGTATGTATGTGATGTTGTAGCATAGATGATCCACGAATCATATCTTGCTTCACTGTCTGCTATTCCATCATTGTTATCATCGATGATCCATCCTGTTGAAGGGAAGGTTGCTGCTGCATAACCCGTTTTCTTCGGTGCTACAAATTTTATAAGAGCTGTATCGCCGCTAAGAAGATCATAACCCATAAATTTGCCCCCCCTGAAGTCGATATTGGATATATTAAGCTCTTTTAAGGATTTCATTTTTGCAAATGCGTCCCATGAACCTTTAGGGCTAAACTCTCCCCATGATGAGATGTCAAGTGTTTCGAGTGACTGGCAGTTGGTGAAAGTACCTTGGATATTGCCTAATTTTGGGGTCATCCATCCTGTTGTGTTAAGTGTCTTCAAAGCATGACATTCAGCAAATGTCCTATATAAGCTTGTGCATTCTGTCATGTTCCATCCTGACATATTGATGTTTTCGACAGCCTGACAACTTGCGAACGCTTCTCTTAAATCTTCCGGCTGTGCATCACTTAGATATGTAAGGTTGATTGATTTAAGCGCTTTATTATATATAAAAGCCCTGTATATGGATTTTATATTTGAGCCGTTTATTCTCTTATCTTCAAGGAAAGATATGTTTTTTAGACCTGTCATGCCATAAAACATAAACGACATGTCTTTGTTCACATAAACAGTTTTAGCCTTGGTGTATAGGTATATAGTCTTTTCCTTTGAGACGTACTTTGCATAAACAGGCGCTCCGTCATACTGCATTTCAATAACGCCCGATTCTTTGCTTATATCCGTGTCAGTCCATTGTATATCCGTAAGCTCATTGTAAGTAAAGTTATTATATTTCCTCCATTGACGCACTATATATTTCACATTGACATTAAACGTCATACCGGGTTTTAGTATTGCATAGTCTACATCACTTGCGGCGCTGCTGCTTTTTATATAAATGTATGATACATCCGTGTTGTCCTTGAATGCTTTGTAGGATGTCGTTGCATTCTCAATTATTCCATCGCCATTTTCATCTATATAGAAGTTTGTTGATGGGAATAAAACTTCAAGTCCCTTCGGAACATGATATGGGGACTTTATTTTTTCAATCGTATCGCAGGTTGTTATAAAGCCTTCAAATGCACTTTCTTCTATATCATTTTTTATATACCACCCGCTTAAATCAAGTTCTTCAAGTGAATAGCAGCCCTTGAAAGCATTTGAAAAATTGGTTACGTTTGATACATTCCATTCACCTATAGGGATTGATGTCGCGTTATAATCTCCGTAAAAGAGTTCACTCATGTTTTCAAGGCTTTCTGTGTTCCAGTTCTTTAAAAAACTATAGTCGGTAATACCTGATGTTTCATAAAAAGCTTGTTCCATGGTTTCAACGCTTGATACATCCCAGTCATCAAGTGGCAGACGTTTTAATGATGGTGAGCTTTTAAACATATAATTCATATCTTTAACTTTTGACACATTCCACTTTGATAGGTCAAGTTCAGTAAGTCCGTAACAACCTGAAAACATGCCGTTCATATCTGTCACATTTGATACGTCCCATCTTGATATATCTAGCTTGGTAAGTTTGCTATCATTTTTGAACATGGCGCCCATTTGTATTACGTTTGAGGTATCCCAGTCTGCTATGTCAAGTTCTATAAAAGAACATTGTCCAAACATGTACCCCATGGCAAAAACCTTTGAGGTATCCCAGTCTGCTATATCAAGTTCTACAAGTGCCTTACAGTTATAGAATGCAAAGCCCATTTGTGTTATATTTGAGGTATCCCAGTTTGCTATATCCACATCTGTAAGTGATTCGCAGTTTCGGAAAAAGCCATGTATGGTATACAGATTTGACGTATCCCAGTTAGATGCGCTGAATCTTTTCAGGTTCGTACAATTTTGTACCATTCCAAACGCATTTTTTAGCTTTGATGCATCTATCCTTTCATTTTCAAGGAAAGGCACTGTTTCAAGTGCTTCAAATGTATAGAACATATAGTGGCTATCAGAATTGAGATACACGATCTCCGCATCTGTATAAAGCTTTACTTTCTGCGTGCCGCTTTCGTAAACTGCATAAACAGCAGTACCTTCTTCCTGAATCTCGATAGCTGTGCCGTATGAACTAAGGTCTATATCAGTCCACTCGATAGATTTTATGTAGTTATCCGCAGCGGAGATGTTTGATACGCTTCCATTATTAAGTTTCTTAAGGAGCACATTTATCTTTTCTCCGGGCAGCAAAACAGAATACTTAAGTCCCACGCGGTTATAAGTATGATGTGTGTCATCTGAGAGTATGTATGTATAGTCAACACCATCATCTGATATTCCATCTTCGTTGTTATCAAGAACAAACCCCTGTGTAGGGAGCTTTAACATATCTTTGGGAGCGTTGATGGGCGCTATGAACTTTGTGATGTTGTGGTTTTTTACCATGTCAGTAAAATCTGTACCGCCTGAAACATCCCATCCTGTAAAGTTGAGCATAGTAAGGCTTGTACAGCCCTCGATGAAGCCTGCAAAGTTTGATACATTTTTACCTTTATTGGTTGTGGTAGCATCTGTAAGTTTGATCTTTGTAAGGTTCTTACAACCACTGAACATATAGGACATATCTTCCATCTTGGAGATGTCCCATCCTGATATATCGATATTGATGACTGATGAACAGCCCTTTGCAAAGTATGTGGCTGTTGTTACGCTCTTTGTATTCCAATAAGAACTGTCAAAGAGAAGTCTCTTACAGTCTTCAAACATGTGGGCTACTGTTGTTACATTTGACATATCCCAGTAAGCAACGCCTACTTCGTTTCTGCTTCCGTCGTTTCCAAGTGTTTCAAGCTTTGTATCATTCGCAAACATGAATGATGTATCGGTCATAAGTGATGTATCAATTTTCTGTGAGTCTCTATTGTCGTATGGAATATCGGTCTCTGTAAGTGATGTGAAATTATAAAACATGTAGGACGAATCAACATTAAAGTAGACCTTGGCAGCAGAGGTATAAAGATATACTGTTCCGCTGTTATATCTTGCGCATACAGGCTCGCCGTCTGCGGTAAGCACTGTGCCTGATGAAAAAGGCGAAGATGTCCATATAATAGAGTGAATGCTTGTATTTTCTGTCTCGTATGTGGCTTTTGGATCTACGAGCTTTTTGATAGCCTCATTTATTTCCTTGCCTGTCTTAAGATAAGCTGCTGTCTCATCATACCTAGTTGTAATAGTCTTGCCTCCAAAGACATAGGTAGAAAAGCCCTTTGTAGTTACTACAACGGCATCATCCCTTACGCGCACTGTTTCAAGAGCTTCTACTTTTCCAAAGTCAGGAACGTGGTAGATAGTTACATCATCATAGTCTTTAAATGTCTCATCTTCTATGAGCATGGTAACAGTGCCCCCTCTTCTAGCGGGCTGAAATTCCTTTCCTTTATCATTTGTGATGGAAATATCGTATGTGCTTATGATGCTTTCATCATCGCTCATAAGGCGTTTTGCTTTTTCTACGCCTTTTTCCTCTGTATTTAATGGCACAAGTTTTAAGCTGTATCCTTCAGGGATAAAGCCTTTCGCTGTAACCTTTGTGGTATCGGCAGATGCTCTTGTTGTGCTCTCATCAGTTACCTGAGTATTTTTTATGTACTCATGGCCTGCATAGAATACGCACACTCCTGCTATCATAGCAGTAGCGATACCTATGGCAATCCTAGTTATTTTGTTTTTAGATAAGCCAATATCTTTCATGATTTCCTCCATACTAGAATCCTAAAACCCAATTTCGGATTCTCTATCCTACGGATATTATATGTAAAAATCCGCCATTTAATTAAATTGCGTAAAACTTTATATAATTTTTACATAAAAATAAGCTGCAAAGTGGTTTCCCACCATGCAGCCTATACATCTTATTTATTAGTTCTCAAACTTGAATCCAGTATCGGGGTTTGATGTACTTGTCAGAATAAATTCTGTCTTGTTTCCATCTTCCCATGTGACAACTGCGTACTCTTCATCGCAGCGGCACTTATCATGATCAAGTGCTGAGTTCTGAGCCTTCTCTTCCTCATAGTAGCTCTCATAGAGCCATTTAAGGTAAGCCTTGGCCTTTGTATACTCTTCTTTCTCGAAAATCACAGCAGGGGTATCTGCCGAGAACGAATGCACTGTTGTGACAATAAACTTGTCTGCATTGTCCCCAATCTTCAGATCGCCTTCAAAATATCTCTTTAAGAGGAGCAGTGCGCCCTCATCAAGATTGATATTCTTTCCTGCGCTTCCTGTTACCTGTGCAAGGTAATATTCATCTTTCTTAGAAGCCTCGATGTGCTTTTCGATAATGCCTGCCTTGTATGAATCTTTCATGTTTTTCCCCTTTATCATCCCCATAAGGGGATGAATGGCAGCCTTTCTTTCTGCCAAATCCCCTTGCGGAGTTGATAAATTTTATTTTAGTGTTGTTTAGAGCATGTCTATTATTTAGATATATCCATGCTCGCGCCAGTATGTCTTTGTGGCTTCTGCTGCACCTTCTCCAAGAGCGTCCTCGATCTGCCGTCCGGTAAATCCTGCATCGAACAAATCGCTGTAAAATTCATCCTCGTCAGGAAGGTACTTCTTGAACCACTCATCAAGGGCTTTAAGCCTGTCTCTTATGACATTTTCAAGCCCCCAGTCTGACAAAAGCTCAACATCTTCAGCAAGCACTCCATAATCTGAACCGCAGATACGGGTACGCTGCCTGCGCTTTACGTCATATCCTTCGTTACCTTTAAGCTCTTCAAGCGACGTGGGAACATCAACATTCCTGTCATCAAGAAAGAGGTCAAAAGCATGAACGTATGCGTCTGTCTTCTTGGTTCTGAGGTCATGGATCTTGACGTTGGCAAGTGCAATGAACTCTTTAAAGTCATCCTTGCCCTGATACTCCAATGTTTTGTAATATTCTACAGAATCGGCAATATCAGTAACCTTGATGGTCATATCGTCCTGCTTGTCATCCTCATCCTTACACATTATAAGGAACTCTGTTACAAGCCTTCTCTCAGGGTCTATTGTAGCGTAGAGGTCAACAAAAACCTCATCGGGCTTCTTGCCAAACACAAGGCATGCTGCCTCTGTAAGGTCTTTGCTCTCAATCCTGACATCACAGCAGGCACTGGGCCATTTGTTCTCATGGAACACCTTGTCACTTGTCACATCTAAGTTAATATTAAATAACATACTTTTCTCCTTCCCCGTCTTTGCGGTTTCAAACTTTTTTCTAAGTCTTATTTCTATGTGTTCATAGTGCCTTGTATTCACAGAAATATACTGGTGCATACTGATTTACTTTTGGATATTTTTTCCCATTGTTGCAATATGCCTCAGATATCCATGAATTTGTCTTTTTCGTTCTGTTGTCGTCCGTGTATGCGAGTCTGTCGCACACAAACGCAACTTTTGCTTTTTCTCTTGTTTCCTTACTACTTAAAGAATATACGCAGTCT
>JAEEGL010418464.1_pt1 | contig 13501 bp, 14 predicted proteins | sample 9134231 | NCBI WGS metagenome assembly JAEEGL01 (sample SAMN16246548, study PRJNA631951) | gut metagenome | biome: gut microbiome; feature: rumen; material: fiber-attached | host: Bos | place: Iran: Karaj | collected 2018-10
ATGGCGGATCAGACGAGACTCGAACTCGCGACCTCTGCCGTGACAGGGCAGCGCTCTAACCAACTGAGCTACGAATCCAATGTTTTTTATTATACCTTAGTATGTATTAAAAATCAAGGGTTACATGCCAGGAATTTTGAAAGCACTAGGGTCGGCGGTAGGAGCGATGGTCTCTGATGAAGGCGTCGAAGTTGGAATAGTTGAAGTGGATGTAGGGGTTGTTTCGAATACCGGTGCTGAGACCGACGAAGTAGCTGGAGTGGGTTCTGGAATGGTTATTGGGTTTTCGACTTCTGGCATAATAGGTGGAGTTGGTGGTGGTGGCAAAACTTCATCGCCAGGCATTGGCATGTAATTGATCTCGGGTACGCCATTGATCTCTGGGCTTGTAGGAACGGCTGGGGCATTCATAGTGGCAGGATTTGTAGGTGTAGTTAGTGTTGGTTCGGTTGCAGGAGTAGATGATACTCCAGCCAAAGCATCCTCAAGCATTTGACCATATTTAGACGGACTTCCTGACGATTCATTGAGTAATTCGGCGGAAGGTTGTAAAACTTTTTCAGGCTTATCTCTGATAAAATCTTCGCTTGCTGAAGTGGGTTCAGATGTTTCGGTTGGGGCTGTGATTGGGGTTGTAACAGGTTCAACTGGCGTTGGGATTTCTGGAGCTTCTGGTGATGTTGGAAGTTCTGACGATTCTGACAGTGAGCTTGGGACAGCTGGTTCAATAGTAGAATTCAAACTTTCCTCGTCGCTCTTAATTTTTAATGGTTCGTTAGTGGCCTCTGGGGTAGCCTCAACACCGGCTTGAGCAAGACTGGCTTCAGCTGCTTTTAGATCATCTAACAAAGTAGCCCCTTTTTCGTTGATACTGGTGCCTACTTCTTTGTCTTCTTCTGGAACATTTTCGTTGCCATGCTTGATGTCAAGTTTGGTATCATCCTGATTCTTCTTTGAATCACCGTCTAGCATTGAAAACATTTTATTTTCTATATCCGGGGTGATATTTTTGGCAATTAACTGTTGGTTAGCACCAGACTCCATCAGGCGCGAGGAGATTTTCATGGTATCAGCCGTGGTATTAGCGCCTGAAAAACGATTGGTGGCAGCTACAATACCGGTAAGAAATGCAGTTGCTTCTTCTTTTTCGATTTTAGCTTTACTATTAATACTGTAAAGAAGTTTTGCAATCATTTCGGATACAGAACTGGCCTTCTTATCGCTCCATTCGATTTCGCCAAATTTGCCAGGACTACCAGTAGTAATATTAATAACTACAGCATCGTGCATAATCCGACCATGTTCACGAAGAGCGGAGTCGAGGTCAATACCGTTGGTGACATCTAAAGCAAGTACTAAATCAACATTAAAATCACCGTAAGAAAATTCTAAATCTTCTTCAGAAATACGAGCCTTATATGGAGTAATGAAGATTTTAACAAAATCGCCGTCGAGTTTGTATCTCAGGTGGTCGGCTTTTTCTTTGTTTAAAGCGATGACGAAGTCTTGAAGCGTATCAGCAGTAGATTCAAAAGTTTCCTCCGGTTTTAAAAATTCAAGGGCATTTGGGGTTGTACCAGAATAAATAGCTGTGGCACGTTTACCGAGTCTATCGAGAAAAAGTGATAAGCCGATCGCAGCGGCTATTTCGTCAACTGATGGGTCGCTTGATAAAGCTACCAAAATATTGTGTGCTTCGCTGATTTTATTAACAACTTCTGGGATGATATCGACTGTGTTTGTTTCATTCGGTATGGTTTCAGGAGTTGCATTATCTTGACCGCTAAGTGTAGCTTGTCCATCCATAAGGAAATATTAGCATAAGCGCACATTTTTCGCAAGAGACTTTTCTCTTTACTTTTTTAGAAAAAAGAGTTATAATACATCAAAAGAAATTAATTTTTAATCTATATAGGAAAAAAATGCCGATTATTAAATCTGCCAAGAAGGCTGCTCGTCAAGCAGAAAAGCGTACAGAGCATAATGTAGAAATCAAAAAAGCGATTAAGCTTGCTGTTAAGGACTTCAAAAAAAATCCTTCAGCAAAAACTCTTGCTAAAGTTCAATCTGAGATTGATAAAGCTGTGAAGAAAAATTTGTTAAAGAAAAATACCGCCGCGAGACGTAAGGCGGCTTTGCATAAAATTGCAAAAGAAGCTGGGGTAAAGCTCGAAAAAGCCACTATTAAAGTTGCAAAAACCGTGGAAAAAAGTGCAAAAAAAGTGGCAAAAGAAGCCGAGAAAGTAGTCAAAGAGACGAAAACTACAACGAAGAAAGTCGCAGCAAAAAAGACTCAATCAAAAGCCAAGGCTGAAAAGAAGTAGATTTTAGATTAATATCTAGTTTGGAGAGCTCTTTTAGGGCTCTCTTTTCTTTGATTCCCTGTTTTAAATTAAAATCTTTAATAGCCTGTGAAACGAGAAGCCCAAAAAACATCATCGGCTCTTCTTCAGATTTGATTTTCGAGAGCATGAAAAGAGCTTTTTTACCATCAACCTTGGCAGTCTTGTAAATATCAAAAACGAGATTAAAATTAGGATTTTGTGGTAAAGTAAACTCCTTAAATTTGAGTTTATTCTTGAGGTTTTTATAAACCACAGAGCGTTTGTCGAGCTTGAGCTCAAAAAGAATAATATTGTGTGAGGTGTCTAAATATTCTGGAAGTTTGTCGGCAAGAGTTTTGTTGGATAGAAAATCGCGAACGAGAATTGAACGAGCGTCAGTAAGAAGTGAATTGCCAAGAAAAAGATTTGGCAAGTCGGTGGAGGTGAGTTCGGTACCGTCGTAAATTTCGTAATTTTGGCCTAAAATTTTGGAGATTTCAGCCTTGGCGCGTATGCGATCATCGCCATAAAATATTTGAATCATGCTAATTTCCTTTGGCAATGAGGACAAATGTGAGTACCGCGGCCGGCTACGCGAAGTTTGATGATTTTGGTGCCACATTTGGGGCAGGGCTTACCTTCACGATGAAAAACTTGGGCGAATTTTTCGAGATAATCGCCCTTGGTTCCGTCGGCCTTAACATAAGTTTTCATGGTGGAACCACCAGAATTGATAGATTTTTGCATAACATCACTAGCAGCATGAAGCAAATTATTAACATCTTTTAGTGAAAGAGCACCCGATTTGGTCTCGGGATGAATCCCAATGGAAAAAAGAGTTTCGTCGGCATAAATGTTGCCAAGGCCACAAACAATAGTTTGGTCTAAAATAGCGGCTTTGATAGGAGATTCTTTATGCTTTTGAAGTTTAGTGTGTAATTCTTCGGCGGTCATAGACCAAGGTTCTTTGGCAAGTTTTTTAATGAAACTGTCGTTTGTCACTTCGGAGGTTGGAAGTGTTTTAATAAAACCAAATTTGCGTTGATCATTAAAGAAAAGGGTGCCGTTTTCAAGTCTCAAAATTACGCGGGTTTGCCTGTTGGGTAGCCGATCGATAAAATTATCGCTAGGATGGCCAGCAGCGTAACGCTTAGGTAAAGATTTGGCACCGTGAAGTTGGTCTTCTGCCCCATCGTAAATGAGCTGACCGGTCATACGCAGATGAATCATGAGAGAATTTTGATTATCAAGATCAATAATGAGGGCTTTACCGAAGCGGCGAATGTTTGTGATGCGGCCAAGAATAGGTATACCTTGAAAGGATTTTTCACAAAGCACGTCAATTTTAGTAATTTTTTGCTTTATGATAAACTGATTAAGGCCACGACGAATCGTTTCGACTTCGGGCAATTCTGGCATGTTTTCTCCTACATTTTGATTCTTCTCTTGATTTTAGCATATTTTAGCAAAATTGTGGAAAAACACTATATTTAGTGTAAAAATGTCTTGACAAACACTATATATGGGGGTAGAATGGTTTCCAGGTAATGCTTATAAATGTTAAAATGATGCTCCTTGAAGTGGGCGACAGAAAGGAAAAACCATGAAGAAAATTATTTATAAAAACCCGGAAGATGCGGAAAATTTCGATTTGAAAAGGTTTGTAAAATCGCTTTCAAAATACGCGAAGGTGTCGGAAAAAGATGCAAAAGAAGCTTTGGCCGAGTTTGATCAATATGAAACAATGCATGTTTCTTGCTTGGTAGAGGTAGGAATGAAATTAATTGACGAAAAAGCTGATGACAAGGCCGCAAAAGAGTATTTTGATGAGCACGAAATTTGGTTTGATGAAGGCAAATTTGAAAGACTCCGTCGAATCACTGGTTATTTGGTTGGGACTTTGGAACGTTGGAATGATGCAAAAAAGGCTGAGGAAAAAGCCCGCGTAAAACACTGCGTAAATTCGGCAATCGATGATGCAGAGCGCTTGGCCGCATTGGAGACTCAAGCGATGGAACAAAATATTGCTTATGCGCGTTAATTTTCTAATAATTTGCAGATGAGGGCTATTAATAGCCCTTTTTCTTTGGGATTAGATTCAGCAATGAGAAGTGCAAGAGCAGTAAGAGCACGGTCGGAAATTTTGGTCTCACCATTTTTGGTAAGATGATAATCATTAATGGTGAGAAAAACTACAAAGAGCAGAGCCCCAATGCGTTTATTGCCATCGTAAAAAGGGTGATCTTTGATGATGAGATAAAGTAAATTGGCGGCTTTTTCGGAGATGGTAGGGTAAACGTCCTTGTCATCATAAGTCTGAGCAATAGCACCAAGACTGGATTCAAAAGCATTTCCACGAGGCTTGCCGAAAAGTTCATCGCCTTTAACGTTTTTCTTTAGAGTAGTAATAATATCAATACAATCAGAAACAGAAAGGGCTTTAGTAGATTTTTTGCCTTTAGAAAAAGAAATATGGCCTTCATCATACTCTTTAAGTGCTTTGAAACTGGGACCATACTTAGCAATGACTTCGAGAATGCCAGAAGCTTCGTCGGCAGAGAGGTCAGAGCTAGCAACGAGACGCTTAACGATGCCTAGAGCATTTTCGATTTCGTGAAGTTTTTCGTTGTCCAATTCTTTCAAGCGCCGTTCGTTAATGGCGACACCGTCCACAACATAATGATGAAGGACTTTAGTAGCCCAAATGCGGAAATTTGTAGCTTTTTTGGAGTTAACGCGGTAACCAACAGAGATAATAGCATCAAGATTGTACATTTTAACCTTATAGGTTTTGCCATCCGTGGCAGTATATTCCATTTTGGAATAAACTGAAGTCTCGTCTAATTCACCACTTTCAAAAATATTCTTCAGGTGTCTGGCAATGGCTGGCTGTTGGACATCAAAAAGTTTTGCCATTTGAGCTTGAGTCGTCCAGATGGTCTCTTTTTCCCTATCGACGTTAAAAACCACTTCTCCTTCGGTGATTTTGTAGATTTCAACTGCTTTTTCCATTAGAGCTCGCCCCAATTGTGACCGATGGTGACCTCGACGGCAAGTTTGATTTTGAGTTCGGGAGCAACAGACTCCATTTCGGTTTTAAGAATGTGGGCAACATCTGTGGCATTTTTTTCATCGCATTCAACAATTAATGAATCGTGGACCTGCATAACAAGCTCGGCATTTTCTGGTAGCTTGGCATCAACTTTAATCATGGCGCGTTTCATGAGATCTGCTTCGGTGCCTTGGATGGGCATATTTTGTGCAGCACGTTCGGCGGCCTGACGAATAACAAAATTAGATGATTTGACATCCGGGGTAGGACGACGTCGGCCATAAAAAGTCTCGACGAAACCTTCTTCCCTGGCTTGTTTTAAGATAGAGTCTAACTTTTGTTTGATGGGAGCACGAAGCTTAAAATAATTGTCAATAAATTGTTTAGCTTCGTAAATTGGCATCTTGGCGGCATCGGACAATCCTTTAACACTCATGCCATAAAGGATACCAAAGTTGATAACCTTAGCGGCACGACGTTGATCTTTAGTAACCTGATCCATCGACACATTAAAAGCCTCAGAAGCAGTTTTGGTGTGAATATCGATATCTTGATTAAAATCATCAATAAGAGCCTGGTCGCTAGATAAAATAGCGGCGAGGCGAAGTTCAAACTGAGAATAATCGGCAGAAATGAGAACTTTACCCTTTGGCGCAACAAAACCGGTACGAATGCGTTTGCCTTCATCAGTACGGACTGGGATATTTTGAAGATTGGGATCTTTGGAACTTAGACGGCCGGTGGCCGTGACGTTTTGAGTGAAGGTGGTATGAATACGGTCGTTGGTATCGGCAAGACTGGGCATCGGTATAATATAAGTGCTAAGAAGTTTAGCGACTTCACGATATTCGATAATTTTGTTGATAATGGGGTGGGAGTCCTTAAGCTTGTCGAGCTCCTTCGCACCGGTGGAATAACCACGAGTGGTTTTTTTAATACCTTTGGTAGGAAGGGATAAATCTGTAAATAAGATTTTGGAAAGCTGAATAGGCGAATTGAGATTAAATTTCTTACCGGCGAGCGCATAAATCTTTTGCTCTAATTTATGAACTTCGGTGGTATATTCGGTTTGTAAATCACTAAAATAATCTCGATCGATTAGCATACCTTTCTTTTCCATTTTGTATAAAATAGGAATAAGAGGTAAATCAAAATCAGTATATATATTATATAGTCTGGGATATTTTTGGAATTCAATAAGCTGCTTTTGATACTCTTCTTCAGGAATGGTTAACTGGGGTTCTTCCCTTGTGAGGGGGTTTAGCAAAAAGGCAGCCTGCCCGAGATCCCAAAAGGGTTTGCCGTTTAAAATTTCAGTTGCAGTCTTTTCGTCGCCACGCATGATGGACTTGATATCCCAACCAATAATTGTATCTTTTTTGAGCGGATCTTGCTGGATACCCTGAATGACATCCATCGGTTCTTCTTTCTTTTCAGAAACGTTATCTATCCGTGCAGTATTATCGTGTATGCTGATTTTTCGAATTAGAGAGTTAAATTCAAGTTTTTTGAGGCCGGCAATAACCTTGGTGTGATCAAAATGAAAATCAGGAATTTGACGCAGATCAACAGGTGCATCAAACATAATTTTGGCAAGTTCTTTAGATAAATAAGCGGAATTTTTGCCAGCTTCAAGTTTGGTTTTAGTAGAACCCGTGATTTGATTAATATTTTGGTAAATGCCGTCTAGGTCATTATATTCATTTAGCAGTCTAACTGCAGTTTTTTCGCCGATGCCAGGAACACCGGGAATATTATCAGAAGAATCACCTTTGAGGGCTTTAAGATCTAAAAATTGAGATTTTTTAATGCCATATTTTGCCTCAACTTCAGAGACACTAACTTCTTCAATCTTGGTAAAACCTTTAAGGATGCGCCACATAAACGTGTTTTCGTCAACGATTTGAAGCATATCAAGATCGGAAGAAATAATGTAAGTTTCGTATTCACAATGACCATTTGAATCTAAAGTTTCATCAGCTTCGCGACTAAAAGTGCCAATAATGTCGTCTGCTTCATAATCATCTACCTCAACGAAAGACCAGCCAAGATCACTGATTAGTTCCTCTAAAAGTGGAATCTGAGTATAAAAATCTTCGCCGGGTTTGATGCGGCCGGCTTTGTATTCTGAATAAAGTGCTCGCCTTTTAGAAACGGAAGTCTTAGAATCCCAAGCAACAACAACTTTGGTAGGGTTAAGTTTTTTAACAATTTCCATGGCAATGGCGGCAAAACCATATACTCCGCCAGTCGGAGTACCGTCGGTAAGACTAAGTGCCCCCATAGCATAGTATCCCCGGTAGAAGACTGATTTACCGTCGATTAAAACTAATCTTTTCATTTTATGGCCTCAAATATTCACGACTTGGCCGATTAATGAGGAGCTTTTTAATAGCGTCTAGCACTTTGGGATAGTTATAACAAGCGGCGGAATCGCAAGTCTTAGCGGTTGCATTTTCGTCAAGCACTAAATCTGAGGTATTTAAGCCCTCGTAAATGACGGTGGGGCTGATGTTCGAACTTTCATCTTTGAACTCTTTAAATACGATAATACTATTATCATAAATATAGTAAGTGGCCCAATTACTGGTGTTTTCGGAGGCATGATCGGTTACTGAAAATTTGTAACCGTCGGGTACGGGTTTGGAAACTTTATTGTTAAAAAGGTTTAGAAAAAGCGAGAGCGCCATTGCGACCACAGTAATAGCTATAGCAAAAAAACCATAACGAACGATTTTATTTTGATTGCTTTCGGTGCTAATGAGATTGGCGTCGTTCAAAACTTTATCTCCTTTAAAATGCCATCGAGGCGATTTTCCAGATCGCTAATTGAGCCATTATTCAATATGTAATAGTCTGCCGCAGCAATGGGACCACCTTTTTCGAGATTTTCAATCTCAGAACGATCACGTTCACGAATAGCGGTAGAATCAAAAGAACGCCCAGGTCGTTTTGCTACACGCTCATAACGTAGATTTTTGTCCACAACAATGGCGATAAAAGTAATAGCTTTAGGAAACTCTTTTTTGAGAATTTTATATTCGGTCCAAGAATAAACGCCGTCTAGGATAATCCGGCGTTGCCCGGCAGCAATGAGATCTTTAGTTTCGGAAATAACTTGATTGACAACCCAATCTTTGCCTTCTTTTTCGCGAATTTCTTCACGGAATTTTTTTTCGGATTCACCGTCTTCGGTACGCTCGATGCCGCGCTTTTCCATTTCTTTGTAAATCATGCCACCAAAGTAAATTTTGGGATAACCCTTAGCGGTAAGGTGGTCTACTGCGACAGATTTGCCGCTACCGCTCATGCCAACAATGGCAAGAATTTTGACGCTGTCCATAATACAAGTATAACACAAAAAGAATTTAAACTCTGTTATAATACTTTTATGAATAGGTTTTTTACTCTTGCAGATCCGTTGGATAAAATCATCAAGGAAACAATGCTGGATAAAAAAATCCAAAAAACTGAGCATATTTTGACTGGTTGGACAAATATTGTGATTGAGGTAACGACAAATGACGGAGCGTATTTTTTTAGATTCCCAAGAAATCCGTTTTGGTCACGAATGATTGTAAAAGATGCAGCAGTGTGCAATTTTGTAGACGGGAAGACGAATTATTATACTCCTCAAATGAAACTATGTTATGACGCTTTAAAGCGACCGTTTTCGGTGCATAAAAAAATCGAAGGCTATACCCTTAAAGATAGAATTTATCATTTGTCACATACTGCACTGATGGGGACTGCTTATGAAGTGGCAAAATTTATTAAGGAATTGTCAAATATAGACTTACGAGGTGCGCCAGAAAAAGTAAAATATCCGTTGTCAGATTTTTTGCATGAATTGGATTACGAACACTATAGTAAACACATTGACGCAGATCATAAGTTTATAAAGAAAACTGAGCTTAAAAATTTGGTGCATGGGGATTTGAACTTAGGTAATATTTTGTTAGATAAAAAAGATAAGGTAATTGGTGTAATTGATTTTTGTTTTGCGGGAACGGGAAATCCAAATATGGATGTAGCAAGAATTGTCTCGCGACCAGTGCCAGAAGAATTTGAAAAAGCCTTTTTGGATTATTTTGATGATGTGGATGAAATTTTGCGCATGAAAAAAGCTTGGCAAAATATTGATAATGGGTATGCCGAACACATCCGAACATATTTTCCGGAAATTAATCTAAATCAGTTATAAGATATTTGATTTTGGCGTTGCGACGAGCATCGTCGTCTGGTTGAGGTAGCTCTTGACGGTTTGAATATTTTTTAAAAATGTCGAGGCAATCTTTGACCGGGCCATCGTAAACAGGAGGTTTGTCGTAAACGCTCCAAACAATGATGCGAAGACTTGGGGCCTGGTCGGCATAAAATTGAAGGGCTTTGGTAGTAGCCCGAATAAATTCTTGTTCGGTTTCTTTAGCATGACGCCAAGCGCGACCTTGTAGAAAATGTTCAGTAACAGTGGGAGAAACAGCAATCATTAGCATGAGTACTTTATAATTTGCTTGTTTTAAAAACTTTAATAAGATTGCTTCCATTTCTGGATCGAGTAATGTAACGTCTAAGACAATATCGTAACCATTCTTAATGAGTTCGGAAAGAGTAAGAAACAGCATGATAGTAGCAAATTCATCGGTGTTTTTACGCAAGTTTTTATCGCCGTAATATTCTTTGATTTCTTGGTAGTGGGGGTGGTATTCGACAAAACGACGAGCGGCCATCAAAATCGGTGCGTAATTATTTTTGGCACAGTAGGCTTCGACAGCAGGAAGAATTTGTGTGGTTTTACCAGAACCCGATAAGCCAGCGATGCGAATAAAATGATGATTTTTGGTGGCGGCAAGCGTAAAATCTGCGATGATTTTAGTGAGAATGGTGGGATATTCAGCGAAATCGACCTGCCATTCGGGCTTTACCGGTGATGGCCAGTGAGATTTCATGTAGTTGATAACTTTTTCTAATTCTGAATGATCTTCAGGCATTTTTTGCTCTTTCTGATTTCAATAGTTTTAATATTTTGAAAAACTTGATACTCGCCCTCGGCCTGGAGTTCAACGGTGGCAGGCTCTAAAAATTCGATTTGATCGCCTTTAGTTTCAGAGCCAGGGATACGATGAAAAATACTTTTTAACATAAGTTTAAGAAGTCGCCAGAAATTGGTGAGGCGATCAGTTTCGGAGCGAAAAATTTTAGGATCCTTGTAATCTTCCCCGCCTTTCATGACACGAGCCATGGATTTACCATTAATAGCGGCATAATCAGAAGTTTTTTTCGGTTGAAGTTTGTCGTTTAATTTAAAGTCGGGCAAGAATTGTTTTTTGTGACGATTTTTAAAATACCAACTGGCCAATTGGGTATAAGAACTGACTTTGCGACCGAAATTAGTCTTTAGCTTACGACGAAGCTTGGGAGTGTCATATAATTTGACGGCTTCAGCCATCATGCCAATAGTGACGTAACAAGTGGCGTAACGATAAAACTTACCGTCAATAATGATTTCTAATGGATAATAATTAGCAACTGTCTGAGTAAAAATACTATCAAAATCGCTAGTTCCAAGGGTGTGGGAAAGATCGTTAAAATTACCATAAGGCAAAACTGCAAGAATAACGTCTTTGTTGGATTTTAAAATAGCGTTAACTGAGATAACTCCAGTAGCGTCACCGCCAGCCGAAATAACAAAATCGTCGTCTTTTAAAAGTTTTGCAAGTTTGATGGTGTTTTGATTGACATCGGTGGGTTCGACCTCGTATTTACCAATAATGTAACCTTTGAGTTTGGGGAGACGACTCAAAACTGCTTCTTTGACGTCACAAAAACGAGAAGAACGAGGGTTGTAAATAACTAAGAGGCGTTTCATTAGTTTGCTAACGGACCAACATTAAGCCATTGCAAGATGGCATACATTAAGGCATAAACTGCTAGGCCGATGATAATTTCAAAGAGGCGACGCTTGGCTTTGCGGGTTTTTTCTTCGTTACCGCCGGCGGTAAGATATTGGATACCGACGACTGAAATGCCAATAACGCCGAGAATGCCAATGCCGATGGTCATAATATCGATTACGAGACCAAGAACGTTTGTAATACTGTCACCAGGACTATCATCGCAAACACAGCCCCCGCCAAGTATAGAAGTAGGAACACAACCTTCTCCGCACTCTGCAAAAACCGGCACCGAAATAAGTGTACTTAAACTTATGATGATTGTAAGGATAATGGCTGAGATTTTTTTCATATTCCTCCTACCTTAAATATTCATGTAATTTTTTGGTGTCTTTATTCTTGCGAAGCTTAGAGAGAGCTTTGGCCTCAATTTGGCGGATGCGTTCACGGGTAACATCAAACTCGGCACCGACTTCTTCCAAAGTGTGCGGACGGCCACCGCCGATACCAAAACGAAGACGAATGATCTTCTGTTCCCTGTCAGTTAATGTAGCGATGATTTCGGATAATTGTTCTTTTAAAATTTGATTGGCGGCGGAATCTTCTGGGGAGTCACGTTCTTCATCTTCGACAAAATCACCTAAAACGGAATCTTCGTCGTCACCTTCACGGCCGACGGAAGCGTCGAGTGAAGCGATATCTTGTTTAATACGCATGACATAATCAACCTTTTCGGGTTCCATGTCGAGCTCTTTTGCGATTTCCTCGTTGGTTGGTTCACGATTAAGTTCAGAAGTAAGTTTGCGAGTAGTGCGTAAGACTTTATTAATGGTTTCCACCATGTGGACTGGAATACGAATGGTACGAGCTTGGTCGGCAATGGCACGCGTAATGGCCTGACGAACCCACCAAGTGGCGTAGGTGGAAAATTTGAAACCTTTGTCGGGATCGAATTTTTCGACAGCACGGAGAAGTCCAGTGTTTCCTTCCTGAATAAGATCAAGAAAATCGAGACCACGGCCACCGTAGCGTTTAGCAATAGAGACCACAAGACGCATGTTGGATTCGACCATTTTATCTTTGGCTTTTTTATCGCCTTTAACAATGCGCTTTGCGAGATCGGCTTCTTCTTCGGGAGTAAGGAGAGGGATTTTGCCGATTTCGCGTAAGTATAATCTTACGGAATCGTCAGCAAAAGCATCCACGTTCTCGGCGGTGATAGCGAGTTCTTCATCAGAAAGCTCTTCTTCGTTTTCAAGATCGTCGGTCTCTGGTTCTTCGAGATCAAGATTTAAATCTTTTGCATTCAAAATATCGTCTTTGCGAGCGTTCATTACGGGAAATTATAATCTAAAATAATAAATATTGCAAGTTTGGACGAATGAGTTATTCGCCCTAACGCGCAACACAGCGCATGCTCCTTCCGTAGTAGCGGCTGAGCTGGCGCGCTGGGTACAACCCACCGGAAGCGTAGAGCAGGAAGAAAGCATTCGAACCTGACACTGCCGAGCCAGACCAATAGTAGCCGCCCGAGGTAAAATTAGACAACGTAGTACCGTAGACGTAGCCAGAACGGGCAAAATAATAAGGTGAACTCTCCATCTTATTAAAGCCGCCAGACTGATAATCTACGTTTACACTAGAAGAGCCGCTACCATTATCAGTGCCGTTCGCAATGTTGGCAGCTGAGAGTAAGGTATTAAATGTTGATCCATTTGTACCATCTGGCCCTGCTGGTAATCTCCAGCCAGCTGGGCAGATAGAGTTATCGGCAGTAGCATATCTAGCAGTGATTGCTGAAGAGTTATTTGAAGCAACAGCTGCAGTCCAATTGTAATAGTTACCAACATGATTATGATCGCAAGTTACAGCATCTTTTGCGGTAACACAGGCTGATCTAGTGGTATAAGGTGTACCTTGAACAACATATTCTGTGCTACCTTCTACCATGTAAGGATAAGTTGTAGAATTAGTCCAACCAGAGACTGAGTTAGCTGGATCACCACTGGCGAAGTTAGTAATAGTGGCAGGTGTACCAGTGATGGTCGCATTCCCACTTGGAGTCCAAGTAATAACACCGTTAGCATCAGTACTATAACCATTACTATAGATACCACTACCAGCAGTGTTTAGATCAGTGTTTTGTGAAGTGAGAGTAGTAGTGCCAGTACAGCCAATGCAGAGGTCTAGGTTTTGTGTCATCCAACAATTACCATCATCTAATTTGGCAA
>JAEEGL010587669.1_pt1 | contig 13501 bp, 10 predicted proteins | sample 9134231 | NCBI WGS metagenome assembly JAEEGL01 (sample SAMN16246548, study PRJNA631951) | gut metagenome | biome: gut microbiome; feature: rumen; material: fiber-attached | host: Bos | place: Iran: Karaj | collected 2018-10
CACTCCTCCGCCGTCGGCAGACGATACTTCTTGCCGGAAGCCCTGACTTCCGGCAGGGCATTGAGATTCTCGAGAAACTCCTCGATGTCGGAGAGCGTCACGTTTGAAACGGGCAGGTCATCCCCTTTCTTCTCCGAAGGGTTGAAACCGGCGATTGGCTTCCAGATTTCCTGCGTAATCTCAAATTTGCAGATTTCAAAGTCGCGTCCGGGAATCGCCACCATGCCGGCCTCAAGCTTCCCGACAGCCCTTCGAATCTCATTTGGCGTGACGAGTGGCAAGTTTTTCCCCTGATCCGCCAACTTCTGCCGCATCCTCTCCGAAGCCACAATCGGCGCATCGCCATCCGAAAGCACTTCTGGGGGCGTGGGCGGCTCGCCCGCGACATTCCCCTCTTGCATCGCTTCCGGGAGCGCGGACGGCTCGTCCGCAACACTCCCCTCCGTCACCGCTTGCATTTCTGGGGGCGTGGGCGGCCCGCCCGCGATGTTCCCTCTTTTCAGTCCACCCGCCATCACCACCGCCGCCACCACCGCCACAGCCGCCACTCCGAGCGCCACCGGCAGGTGGCGCATCCTTACCGCCCGTGCGAGCGAGGCCACATCGGGGTATCGTTCGGCGGGTAGCGAACTGGTCGCGCGGCGGATGATTTTGCGCCAGGCGCGCGGCGGCTTGCCGCCGAAGCAGGTGCTGGCCAGAACGCCGATGGCGTGGATGTCTGCGGCTGGCGAAATCTCCCCACCCAGAAACTGCTCAGGCGCGGCATAGCCGGGCGTTCCAACGCCGACGGGACGGCCATCCACAACGGAAATGGTGCCGCCAGGATGGAGGGCGGGCGTTTCGGCGCATTTGAGGAGGCCGAAGTCGATGAGGACGGGTTCGCCCTTACGCGAAAGGATGTTAGCGGGTTTGATGTCGCGATGGACGAAACCGCGCGCATGGAGCGCGCCCGCCCCGCGGCAGATGGCGCGGACAAGCCGTGCCACGGCGGCGTCCGTCGTCGGCAGGTCGAGGGGCTGGAGAAACTCCGTCGCGTACCACGGGCGGCCCTGGCACTCGCCGTTCTCGAAGAAGGCGGGGAAGGTCGGATCGCGGAGTTCAGACAGCACTTGCGCCTCGCGCTCGAAGCGCGTCCGCGCGGCGGCATCCGTTCGGTGGAGTATCTTCAGCGCCGCAGTTCGTTCGCCGTTCACTTCCACGGCGCGATAGACCTCGCCCGCGCCGCCGCGCGCGACAAAGGCGACGATGCGCCACCGCCCGATCTCGGTGCCGTCGGCGAGCGACGCCCCGCTCTCGATGGGCCCCCGCCCCCTTAGCCATTCCTCAGTTGAACATGCAGGCATGGCTAACACCGTTGGGAGGCGCTGACGCGCAGCCACGAAAGCGCGGGGCTAGGAAACCGTTGGCTTCCTGGCAGGGCCTTGCTGGAAAGCCGCCAAGCAAGCTTGTCGCCTTCTGGCAAGGCCTCTGCCTAGATGCTTCGCATCCTACGCCCCGCGACACAAAAGCGGGCCTTTGGCCCGACACAAAAACGGGCTTACGCCCTACACGAAATCGTTTAATGGTTTGATGGTTTATCGGTTCGATGGTTGTGGGATGACAATCAGACTCGTCCTTCAGAATCTTCCCCACCTCCACTTTTTGTGTAGGCGCAACGCGCCGTTTTCGTGTCCCGCCGAAGGCGGGGTTTCGTGTCCGTGAGGTAAGGGGCAGCGCCGAAGGCGCGGGGAAGGGTCCTTCCCGTCCGGTGCGACCTTGGTCGCAGAAGGACGGTGAGGGCCTTCGCCGGGATTGCGCACGCAATCCGCCCCGAAGCCGAAACGGCTTTCGTGGTTCGCGCGAAGCGCTCGTTACCCATACTAATGCAAGAAGCGTCATATTAAATCTGGTACAACCAAACAATTGTATGGCATTTCCCACTCGAACTCGAACTAACTACTCGAACTCGCCACTAACCGTTCTTTGATTAGCCGCAACTTTGCGACAAGCCTGTTCTTCGTCTGATCGACTGAATTACGCGTGACGCCGAAGGCGGCGGCGACCGCCTCCGGTTTCTCGCCGTTGACGGCCACACGGAGAAAGATTTGCTTCGACTGTGGGCGGATCGCCGGATCGGCGAGCAGTTCGGCGAGGGCGAGTTCATAGATCGACTCGCGGAAGGCCGCTTCCGCGACGTCATCCTCGGACGGGGCCGGCTCCTGCCCGCAGGCCAGGGACTTCAGACCGTCCTCCTCGCGCCGCCGGTCGCGCAGGTGACGGAGCGCCTTGTTGCGGAGGATGCCCAGGAGGTAATTGCGGAAATGGCCATGCTCCTTGGGGGAGTAGACGTAGGTCGGCATGGCGCGGATGAGCGCGACGAGCGTCTCCTGCAGGATGTCATCGGCGGGGACGGAGGGGAAGCGCGACGCGAGGAACGCGCGCATGACTGGCTCGTAGCGTTCGACGAAGTCGCCCCATCGCGCCGACTGCGCATCCTGCCCCAGGCAGCGGAGAAGCGTTGTGGATGTTTCGGGAGTTTGCATGGAAGGAGAACCAGATAAAGTGGAATAAGGCTATCCGAGCAAGCCGAACATCCAAATCGGGATGCGGTTTCCATGTCCGATTTCGGTGTCCGCCACGGCAAGATAACTGTCGGGGATGTCCTTGATCTGGGCGAAACTCTTCTTGCGCCCGCCGATTTCAAAGAGCCACTTGCCGTCCACGAGGATGTCGCCAGCAGGCGGATAGGATAGTACGTGGCCCGAACGGACTTGGTTCACAAAAAAGCATTCGCGAAGTGTTCCAATGTCCGTTTCCGGGACGAGCGCAGACATGAGGTTGGGGTTGTCGCAGTAGATTTTGTCTGGACGGGAAAGGTTTTTGAGGTTGTCGGAGTCGGAGCCGAGCAAGGCGAGCAGTCCGGCCTTCTCAAGCATCCGCAACATTCTGACGGCCTGCTTGCGGTCGATTTCCAGTTCGTCGGCAAGACGTGAGATTTTTGGCGTTTGAGGCGGCTGTCCGGCGAGGACCATGAGCATCTTGCGCGCCTTGCGGATTGTTGCCGGGGTGATGTCTTCCACGGCCGGCCAGTCGCTTTCGAGGACTTGCCCGGCCATCTGTCTGACACGATCTCCGTATCCACTTCCGGGTTCCCGGTAGAATGGATAGTAACCCTGGCGCAGATAGGCGTCGAAGGCGGCGAGTATCTTTATGCGGGAGACAAGCGATCTGGCAAGCGCGACGTGGTTTGAAAGCAGGTCTTCGAGCGGAACGGGGGCGAGTTCCGCAAGTCCTTCCAGCGAAAGGTATTCGCGGAAGGAGAGTCCCTGCATGGAGTAGAGGACTTGCCGGCGGGAGAGGTCGCCGGAATCGAAGTCGATCTTCAGCATGGAGGAACCCGTGTAAATGATGGAGAGTCGAGGAAAGTCATCGTAAAGGTTTTTGATGAGACGTTGCCAATCCTTGACGTAGTGGACTTCATCGATGACCAGGACTTCGCCTCCGTGCGTGTAGTGGTAATCGGCAAGGGCGTGAAGGTCATGAGTCGCGAACCAAAGATTATCGAGGGAAGCATAGAGGGACTTCCCGGAATCGCCAAAAGCCTCGCGGATGTACTGAAGAAGAAGCGTTGTCTTGCCAACGCCGCGCGGTCCTTTGAGGGCAATGAGGCGATTGCTCCAGTCGATGCCACCATAGAGGGAACGATGCCATACGCAGTCCAGTTCCGTGATGCGGCGGTCGGATATGCGGTAGATATCCTTTGCGTCATCCCAGTCCATATTTCATTCCTTTGTCATTCAAGGTTTGGAAACCTCAGCTTTCCCGCAAAAATGAGGTTCTTGGACCTCATTTTTCGAAATATTATGCGGTTTCAAAACCACAAGATAAGTATATCAGACAACCAGCGGGAATGCAAGGGAATGTTGATTTTGGTGGTTTGACTTCGGGCGACTCCCTGACGTGCGCATTCTGCCCCTTTACGCCTCCCACCGCCTGGCGTCGCTTGTCGGGACATGAGTCCATCTCCTGTTTATTTCAACACAAAGATCACAGAGATCACAAGGCAGCCCCTCTTTGTGTTAAAACCACCCGCCCCCGAGGCCTGCGGCGCAAAACACGGAGAAAACGGAGGATTCGAGGCACAGAGTGCTTTTAGGAAAATCCCCGTGTCTCCCTGCCTCTCCCTTCCCTCCGTGCTAGCGAAAGCAACTCTCCTCTTTCCATTCGTCACTCGTCACTCGTAGTTCGTCACTCACCGCGACCTACCACACGACCAAACCTCGCCGCGCATCAGCGCGGCCCAACTTCGCGCCATCAGGCGCGCAACCTCGCCCGCCGCCAGGCGGGCCCAACCTCGCCGCCTCCGGCGGCGGCGTAAGATTTCGCCCCATTGTGGCAATACATAAGTGAGACCCTGTGGAATGCCTGTCGGGGAAACACGTGCAAAAACGCTAACAAGTTATTGCGCGCGCGAGCGATAAAATGGTACAATTGTTGTGACAATTTTATCAGCTTTGCGTTCTGCGCATCGTTGACGGTCCTAGTGAAACCTGAGAAATTTTACTGGAGGATTCGTTGCGAGCAAGGGCGCGCGTCATTAGGGCGCGTTGCTTCCTGTGCTTTCCTCCAAGGCATTCTCAGGGCCTCACTAGGAGCATGGAAGAAAACGTCGCCCTTTTCGTTTCCCCCGTGCAAACCAAGTGAAGAGGGCATGGAAGGACAACGGAACAATGACGGAACAACTGAAGAAAAGCTTTGCGGAACTCTATAAGGAGTATGCGCAAACGAGTCGGGCATTAAAACCGGAACACATAAAGCGAATTGATGACGCTTTCGCCAAAGCCTATGCATACGCCAAGGCCCCGAACACAATTGACGCGCGCGCCGTTCGTGAATTCATCATGCCAGTTATTACCAAGGTCGCAGCAATTGCCGGTACACCAGATGCCATGTGGGCGAACAAGCATATACAACGCACCGAGGCGGTTTTTATTCCGTTGCTCAAGGAGATGTTCAGCGTTGCGGCTTCATGTAACCGTATCTCACGCGAGCAATTCTGCCAATGGCGAGAAGCATTCTTCAGGTGTGCTGGCTACAAGGCCAATCAGGCCTTCAATCGCCTCATCGTGGTGTGTTTCCCCAAGCAGTTTTGCTCCGTAGTCGCACCAATGCGCCTTAAGGCTGCCAACGAGAAGATGCACTTAAAAGGCTTCATGGCTTCCATCGTTGTTGACATGAAATCTGATGGCGCATGGTTTGACCTCTGCGAGGCAATCGTTCCCGTTGTCCAAAAAGGACTTCAGGATTTCGACCTCGCAAACCAAATTTCATTCCTCGCCGCCATTGCGGATGGCGGACCGAGGGAATAATCAGATTCGATCTGTCTTATCGCTTTTGATACTGATTCTTATGGAGTTTGCTATGAACCGAATTACCATTGCGATTATCTCAGTTGCCGCATTAGCGTTGTCCATGTCTGGTTGCGGCGGTTCGTCTCAATCTCAACCAATTGACATGTTACGAAAGAACATGGTTCACATACTCGGCAAAGAGTACTCAATCTGCAAATATGAGGTGACTCAGGAATTGTGGCAACAGATTATGGGCGAGAACCCTTCTGAATTCAAAGGGGCAACTCTCCCAGTTGAAAATGTGTCGTTATACGACTGCCAACGGTTCATAAGGGAACTCAACTCACGGTATTGCGAGTATGATGAGTATGAATACTGCATGCCAACCACCGAGGAATGGGAAAGCGCATTCCGCTTGGGAGTGATGGGTGATGACGGCTATTTTGTTTCCAGCAATTCCTGCTCGAAGATGGCACTTGCCAAGTGGGCATGGTTCTCCGAAAATAGCGAGGGCAAGACTCATCCTGTAGGAAAGAAAAAGGGCAATGCTTTTGGATTGTGCGATATGCTTGGAAATGTCGCCGAGTGGACATCCACAATGAAAGACAATTCCTACATTATAAAGGGGGGCAGTTGGTCAGACGATGCGAACTCCTGCAATGCGGCTCTGGTGAAACCACTTCCCCCAGACAAACGTCTCCCTTATTTGGGATTGCGCTTGGCAAGAAAGCGAAAAGAGCTCATTATCACCGCTAACTTCCCGAATACTATTGTCTCGATTACAAATCTAGCCACGCTTATGATTCAGATACCTGGGCAAGACTACGCCATGTGCAAATATGAAGTGACGCGGGGGTTGTGGGAATCAGTGATGAATTGGCGTCAAGGAGAAACGCCATATGTTAGTACGGACCTAGTACCCATTGTAGGTGTCTCGTATGATGACTGCCTGATTTTTCTTGGAAAACTGAACGAACACCCAGTTGTCAAAGCATCGGGCTATGTTTATTGGCTTCCTACAGTGTCTGAATGGTTGACAGCATACCGCGCAGGCGCCGAAGGCGATTGCTGCAAGTTAGCCGGAGGTGCAGAAGTTTCCGCAACCAATATTGAAGAAGTAGCATGGGCTTTTGATAAACTATTCAAACCTCATAGAGTAGGTCTGAAACTGCCCAACGCCTTTGGTCTTTATGATATGCTAGGAAATGTCTCAGAACTTGTGGTAGACGATAGGGACAATGACAATCTCTTTGACTTCGGTGGCACCTCCGATGGCATGGGTGGCATGAGAGGCATTTCGTGTTATGATTTTGAGCATCGTATTTCGAACATTTTCCATTTTGACAAGAATTCCCCGCTTCAGGGAAACCTTGATCGAAAGGACGGCAATTGGAGGCGCGGCTTCCGTCTAGTAGCACGAAAACCGCAGGTTATGGAATGTACCCTGAAGGTCTCCAATCTTCCCTCCTTTATGGTTGAGATTCAAGTCCCAGACACACCTTACTCCAAAGTCCCAGACACACCTTATTCCATCTGTAAATACGAAGTAACGCAAGGATTGTGGAAAGAGGTCATGGGGCAAATGCCACACAACAAGTATATGGGCGACGATTTACCTGTCGTAAATGTGTCGTGGAATGACTGTTGTGAGTTCTTAGACAAACTGAATGCCTTGCCAGAAGTTCAGGCATCCGATTACAGATATCGGCTCCCATCGGTTGAAGAATGGAAATACGCTTGCGCGGCAGGAACATCCGGTTCTTTCTGCAGACTTGAAAATGGGAAGGACATCTCAAAGTATTCTGTGGGGGAAGTCGCCTGGTTCAGCGAAAACAGTTCTCGAAAGCCTCATCCAGTCGGGCAGAAGAAACCGAATGCATTTGGTCTATATGATATGCTTGGCAATGTTGAAGAGTGGATATCGAATGTTTATGACAATGTTGATTTCGGGCGTATTCGGCGGGTCTTTGGAGGTTCTTTCGACAATACCCACCTTGACATATACTACGATTACCCAGAAGACAATTGGCTCATCGACAATATTAACTCGAGCATCCATGCAAATTCGTGCTACCCATCAACAGGGTTTCGCCTTGCCGCAACCAACATTTCCGCCGAGAAAGAGCGCGAAGAGGAAGAGGGGAAAAAGCATAGAGAATTCGTGGAACAGTTTAAAGGGAATGTTGAAAAACTCCCTGCCCAAATGATCCAAATTCCAGAAAAGGGCTTTTTCTTGTGCAAGTTTGAAGTTTCGCAAGGTCTTTGGATTGAGGTTACTGATGGGATGTGGTATGGTGAAAGGCCGCCATCCTTCCAAGATTCGGAATTGCCAGTTTTTAATGTGTCTGCATCTGCGTGTGACCGATTCATTGAACAACTTAACAAGAGACCGGAGGTGATTGCTTCGGGCTTTAAGTATCGTCTTCCAACGAAGGAAGAGTGGCAATACGCTTGTCGCGCCGGCACGTCTGGGCATTTCTGTAAGTTGGCAGATGGAACAGAAATTACAGATGACAACATTGAACGTGTGGCTTGGTATAGCGGTGCTTATCTTTCTCACAGCGGCATCCATCATGTTGGGAGGAAAGAACCTAATGCCTTTGGCCTTTATGATATGCAAGGCAATGTGGCTGAGTGGACATCGAATCATGTGGCTTGTGGTGGGGACGTGGAAAGCATGGCTGACGAATTGGGATGGAACGATTCCCGGACGTATGAATTTTTCTGGCAAGGTTTCCGTCTTGCAGCAGACAAGGTTGAACCGTAAAGTGATAAGGAGTATCGATGAAATCCAAAGCTGAACAACGGGCGAAAGTCAAAATCAAGGTTGCCGAATTCAAGGTGTCGGATTACCGAAAAGAACTGGATCGGTTTGGCAACAAAGGCTACTCATACAAGGGCAGGCAACTCTTTGTGCGCTATGATAGCGGCATTTTGGAGAAAGAGCCCAAGGGTACGTTCCTATTGGCAAAAAGGAAAGACGAGCCCCACGGGTCAAATGTCGTGCGTCTTACCCCCGGTCTTTGCGGGAGTTTTGCCATTTGGCCACCAGAGAGTGGCAAGAACAACAATTTGTTGGAAGAATGCAAAGACAAGACTCTACGCCCGCAATTCGTCTTTTTAGCGCTTAACTGGTCAAACAAAATTCAAATTGCAGGAAACCGGGCTAAACTCTCATCGCCCGCAGACTATTTTTCAACAATGCCGCGTTGGAACAATTTTCATGACCTTTTGAGGTGTAAAGCAAGGCATCAACCAAGTCGCCTTGAAGAGTTTTTTGAAAGTACAGTTGTTCCAAATCCTTTTAGAGGTGCCTATATGACGGACTTCGTGAAGGGCTTCATCGCTAAAGATTCCAGAAGTGTGTATAAGTTCCTAAAACAAGATAATTTCGAAGGGACGGGAAAATCCTCGTTTGAAGTTTTCGTCAAAATACTTTGTAAAGAATTGAACGCCTTGGATAAGGTTTTCGGGAATCCTAATGTTCCCAAATACCTCGTGGTGTTTGGTCCGACCTTATATAACAATCTTCAATACCTCGCAAAGAAGGAACGCAAAAAGACGTTCGATGACTTTTTCCCTGACAGGAAAATCGTGTATACGAACCGTTTTTACAGCAATGTTTTTGGTCCAACACGCGAGGAGCATCTGGAAATGCTGCGGCAAATACACCTTCGTCCAAAAACCGAAATTGTAAGCATCAAATCGATAACCACAACGCCGGCAATCACGAAGTGATTAACAAACGATGCCCAACTGCCACACCGCCATTACCGACTCAGCGATGTGATTTTGCGCATGGTGCATGCACACCGTCCCCGGCATCAGGATAATAGGGGGGAGATTTCGTCGCGACCATCAGTTAAGAAAGGACTATGAATCTGGACTTTCCCAACCTGTTGAACAACTCAGCGAAAGGAGCAATTATGTCAGACAACGCAACAGTAACGCATGACATCGCCAAGAATGTGATGTCTACCGAAACCAACGCAGGGCCAACGACGGATGAGAACCGGGAGATCGAGAGTGAAGCAGTCACCTTAGATGATGCAAACGGTCTTGATCCCCTTGTTTTAGAAGCTATACGGTCCTCCCACACGGGTTCCTCCCCAAAATCGCTCGGCGAAATGATAAATGAAGCGGCAAAATCTTCCCCCGGCATGGGACGAATACGCAGAAGTTCATGGTGGGGAAGAACGGCTCTTCTCGCCCTTGCCGCTGTTGCAGTATCATTTATTATGGCCGGCATTTCCCATGGCGAGGATTTTCTCCTCCTATTCTGCATAATATGGGCGGTTTGCGCGTTGCTGAGAATAACCATCAACATAAAGCGTTGCCATGACCTTGGCTGGTCTGGTTGGGTTGGATTCCTTCTTGTTTTGTTGGTTGCTGTCCCCTACGTTGGCTGGCTCCCTGAAACAATATGCATGGGCTTCCTTGACGGCCAGCCCTTTGCAAACAAGTATGGACCAGACCCGAAGGGGCGTGATGGGAAAGCCGACCAGTCTCGGCAAGTTAAGGCAAGCACAACACAAGAAAACCTTGGCGACCAGTTGCGCGAATTGAAAAAACTTCTCGACGAGGAAATCCTAACTCAGGAGGAGTTTGCCGAACAGAAAGCAAAGGTGCTAGCTGGCGGAGGGGGATTCTCTGCTTCGCGGTCGCCGAATACAAGCGGCGTAAACGCCGCACCGCTTGGAACTGCCGTCACTATGATGCCAATTCCACAACAAAACTATATGCTTGGCGCGTATCCCGTGACCCAAGCGCTTTGGGGGGCGGTTATGGGCGGAATTCCCTCTGAGGGCAAAGGGGCTAATCTACCAGTCGAAAATGTTTCGTGGGAAGACTGTCAAGAGTTTCTGCGGAAGTTGAACGTCCGTCCAAAGGTCAAGGCATCGGGAATCTCATACCGCCTCCCGACGGCCGAGGAGTGGGAGTATGCCTGTCGCGCCGGTGCCACGGGCGACTATTGTATGCTGTCAGATGGAACGGAAATCACAACTAAAACGCTTGGCGATGTCGCATGGTACGCATCAAACAGCGACGGGGAGCCTCATTCAGTCGGTTTGAAGAAACCGAATGCCTTTGGCCTTTACGACATGTTAGGCAATGTCTGGGAATGGACATCCACGGGCGTTGGTTCAATGAAGATGTTCAAAGGCGGCGCTTTCAATAGTTCGTTTGCTCTTTTTAAGAATTCAGGACTAAACAACGATAATAAGGGATGCAATAGTGATAATCGGGGCTTTCGACTTGCAGCAGATATCGTGAAGTAGCCCGTATCTTCCTGGCCCAACCACCACGCCGACATTTCCGTCCAGACAATCCAATTCTGCGCGGTCCTTCCCGCCACTAAGCGGCGGCAAGTGAATGAAGATGCGGCGCGATGAAGTGCTCAGCTGAAGCGCGGCGAATGCAGAGCCAGATCGACTTTCTCCTCGGCAGCCTCGCAATCTCTTCTGTTTATAGCGCGACCCGACAAAAAAGCCACTCTTGCACTTGTCATGACGCGCATGTTATAATACTTGATGTTTTGAAACACTGGTGATGGCAAGCCATAAGTGGTTTTGACCATTACGATTCTACTCTCATTTGCGGAGCAATCACGCTGACAGGCCGCGTAAGGAGGTCGCAGATTTCTAAAATATGCTGGGGTTTCGTGATAAGAGTATTATTGTAATCGAAACGGCTTGCCTTAATTCACGATCCAAAGAGGAGACTTCTCTATGTTAATGCCGATACTTGGGTCAAACGAAGAAAACCGACGGGCCTCGATATTGCAAGCGGCCTCGCGGGATCTTGAAATCGGCTTCTTGCTTGCCGTTTTTAACTTTGAGTGGACGCTTCGAAGGATGATTCTTTGTTTTTCTAAGTGCCCATCAATAGTGATTAGAGCCCTTTTAGCCCAATGTAGTGGATTGTGGAAATACTGTCGGCTCTGGGACATTTGCGTTCATGGTTTTGACAGCAAAATCGACACGATGAAGACAATCCTTGCGAGGCCGCCTGCGCCAAAATCGAATCTCAAAGAAATTACGGAATACCTAAAATGTCGACATATACTCGTTCATGGCGCGAAAAGCGGCATCGGCGCGGCTACGGCACTTTGCGGTATCAGGAAGCTTCTCGAGGTTTCGGAAAGTCTTGCCCGATTCTCTCATGATAATGGACACGAGTTGTTCAAGAAGATTGAGTCGCGACAACAGGTTCGTTGCGGTTTTACTGGCAATCGCAAAACACCATTGTTTGAGGAAGGTTTAACTTGCGCAACTTGCCCTGGAAATATCATCGCCTTTTGCCCATTTCTTAATAAACTAGAAACTGAACATGGGAAAGATAAAATGCAACTTGGTGATTATATTCGTAGGAACATAAAAGACTTAAGAACAAAGCCTTCCCCGATTAGCAAGCCAAAAGATGTTAAGTTTGAGGCACTTCTCGAAAAGATTAAAGAAGTGGCGGATAATCTTGGGATTGCCGATGCGCCATCAGTTACACAGGCTGTTCATGACTTGGAGAAAGTGATTAAAGAAAATCGGAATCTAGCGAACACGACATCAAAAGGGAAGTAAAGGAGAGTCATTATGTCAGGTGGAAAAGCTTCATTGTCAAATATCCCTTGTCACAGAGGTAGTGCATTTCACGATTGGAAGTCTCCGTGCAATGATGGAAGCGTATGTGGCTATGACGAGGCCACCGGATTGGAGTATCTTCATGTTAATACTATACAATCCTTCATTCAGGCAATCGGCTATTTGAAGTTCATCTTTGCAGACAATAATATAAAAATCGTTTACAGAGGACAGACTGATCTCTATGGTTCTAAAAGCAAGAAGAGACGGGAAGACTCATATTTGTTTCAGCCTAGTGCGTTACGTGGGGTGACATGTTGTGCCGCGTTGAATAACGCTAAACACAAAATCAAAGAGCAAATTAGCGCTATTCGAAAGGCAATTCCTCGTTTTGCAGACACGAATAAATATGGGGATGGAGTTATTGAGGGATTGTTGCAGCAATATGGCGTCAAAACAACTTGGATCGACGCCGTTGACAACATTTGGGTAGCCCTCTGGTTTGCTTGTTTCCGCTCCAACAATCCTGTTGAAGTTGTCGAAATGGGTGATGTAAAAAGAAGCTATATTCACATGATTCGCAGAGATCCAGACACCGAACATGATAGAAAACATTTTGCGTACATATTGCTACTTGGCGTAGATGAGAATGAAGATGAGATTCTAGATTTGCGATGCAAGTTGCCATCTGACTTCATACGTCCACATGTCCAACACGGTTTGCTTGTCCGAACAAAGGGTGTCCTATCCGCAAATATGGTTCGATTGCTAAAAGGGGTTATTCGTATAAAGTTGAGTGATGCTTTGAAATGGCTGGGACATGGAGCCATCCTTATGCCAGACCGCATAGTTCCTCCACCTAACTATGATTCAGGTTTTCGACAACTTCTCGAAGGTGAGTTCAAATGTGACAAACAGCATTTGTTCACGTTTCCAATTTATTGTTAACTGCCATTCTGCAAAAGTTGGGTGTCTCAATCGGTGACAGGCATATATTTGAGAAGAACCGTTCTAGTTCAATCAGTCCTTTCCGCCACAAGCGGGGGGAAGGGAATGAAGATGTGGTGCGGTGCGCCGCAATGAAGTGCGCCGCAAGTGTGGCGAATGAAGGGACCGCCTGCGGCGGCAATGAAGGGCTGGGGGCGTAAATCAAGATTCAACTTGAGATTTACGCCCATTTGTCCTCGGCAATTGGTGCGAGGCTGTCATCTGAGCATCTATCATCCGATCAGCCGGGCATCCGGCCAACGGAGCATCTTCCTTGCGGATTGCCTTTGGGTCATGTCGTTTCCCGATGATCGGATGATCGGTTGCCCGGTTGGTCCGATGCTCCGACGATCAGATGAAATCGTGCGCGAAGGCGGACGCGACAAAGCGCGTCCCTCCCGCCGCAAGGCGGCGGGAAGGAGGAGAAAGTGGCTGAAAGTGCAATCTTTTTTTGTCAAGCGCCCAAAGTGTGCGAGGGGAGGTGCGCATGGATGCCTGCTGGGAGAGGGGATGCCGGAGCGCGGACGGCTCGTCCGCCCCGTGTTGCCTATTGAAAAGGCGTATCGCAAGGAATCCAACCCATTCGGCCACGGCCTTGAGGTAGGCGGG
>JAEEGL011146188.1_pt1 | contig 13501 bp, 11 predicted proteins | sample 9134231 | NCBI WGS metagenome assembly JAEEGL01 (sample SAMN16246548, study PRJNA631951) | gut metagenome | biome: gut microbiome; feature: rumen; material: fiber-attached | host: Bos | place: Iran: Karaj | collected 2018-10
CCGTTATTGACCTGGCGGAAAAAGAAGGCACGTTCCGATATAAGGAGTCCGGCGACAACTCGGTATGGGAAAACGAATTTAAGAAACAGATTCTGGAGATGTACCCGGAATAATTCGGAATGCGGAATTCGGAATTACGCTTCGCGCCTGTTTTTTTCTCGCAACTCGCAACTTTTAACTATCATGAAACGATTCACATTATTATTAACAGCTCTTGCGCTTGTAATGACGCAAGCAGCGACACACGCACAAAACGTTACATTGTCAAACGACGGCAAGACGGATTACGCAATCGTTCTGCCGGACTCGCCAACACCGGTTGAAAAGACCGCGGCGTCTGAACTGCAAAGCTATCTGACGGAAATTACCGGCGCGGCATTCCAGACGGTTTCAGAAAAAGACCTGCCCGCCAACTCAAAGGCGATTTACGTCGGCAAGACAAACAAGGCGCAGAAGGAGGTGGATTTCTCGACATTTAAACTGGACGAGATTTTTATGAAGTCTTTCGACGATGGCTCGATTGTCCTTGCCGGGCACGATCAGCGCGGGACGCTCTACGCCGTTTACACGTTTCTGGAAGATAAACTCGGCGTCCGCTGGTGGACGGATACGGAATCGACAGTTCCGAAAACTCCCAATCTGACCATTGCGCCGCTGGACGTCCGGTACGCGCCGAAGCTGATCTATCGGGAATCGAATTATAAAGTCGGTTTTCGCACTCCTGTCTTTGCCGCCCGATGCAAGGACAACGGCTCGCGGTCAGCCTTGGGACCGGAGCTGGGCGGACATCACACGTATCAGTTCTTCGTCCACTCGTTTAACCATCTCATCCCGGGCGAAAAGTACTTCAAAGACCACCCGGACTGGTTCCCTGAAATCAACGGCGTTCGCAAGTTTGGTTTTCCTGATTGGGCGTTTCCGCCGGCAGGGGCGAAAGAACTCATGGCGTCGCTCAAGCCGGAACAGGTTCATAAATCGGGAACGCAGCTGTGCCTCGCTAATGACGAAATGCGGGCGGAGTTGACCAAAAACGCCCTGGAAGCTCTGCGGAAAAATCCCAACGCGACGATTATTTCTATCAGTCAAAACGACTGGCACGGGTACTGTACGTGCGAGAAATGCCGCGCTCTGGACGAGGCGGAAGGCTCGCACTCCGCGTCGCTTATCAACTTCGTCAACAAGGTTGCAGAGGACATTGAAAAAGAGTTCCCCAACGTCTGGGTTGACACGCTGGCGTATCAGTACACCCGCAAACCGCCCAAGACGATCAAGCCGCGTCACAACGTTATCGTTCGTCTGTGTACGATTGAATGTTCGTTCCTCAAGCCGCTGACGGACGAGTCCAACAAAACGCTCAACGACGACATCGAAGGCTGGGCAAAGATAGCGCCGCAGCTGTTCGTCTGGGACTATGTAACAAACTTCTCGTTCTATCTTCAGCCGCACCCCAACATGCGCGCGCTGGCGCCCAACGTCAGATTTTTCGTTGACAACAAAACCATCGGGCTGTTCGAACAGGGCGACCGCGACACCACCGTCAGCGACTTCGTCTACGCTCGATACTGGGTCATCATGCACCTGCTCTGGAACCCGGATCAGGACGAAAAAGCCCTCTGGAACGAGTTCTTTGTGAATTATTACGGACCCAAAGCCGGACCGATTCTGCTGGAATACCTGAACTTTATTCACGACAAAGCGTGGGAGTCTAACGTTAACCTTCGCTGCTTTATGCCGAACACGGACAAATGGCTCGACCCGGCGTCGTTTAACCAGTCGGCTCAAATCGTCGCCCGGGCGCGCGACGCCGTCAAAGACGACCCGGTTCTCAAACGGCGCGTAGACGTCGCGCTGCTGTCCTACGACCTGCTTTGGGTTCGCAACTATAACAAAGTCAAAGCGGCGGTGGAAAAATCCGGTCAGCCGTTCTACGGCCCCGACAATCCCGGTCAGCTTGCCAAAGACGTTATCGCTCTGGCGGAAAAAGAAGGCACGTTCCAGTACCGCGAATGGATTTCCCACTGGCCCTGGGAACCGTTTAAGAAGTCCATTTTAGAGATGTACCCCGAGCAGAAATGAGTTAGGATTAATAAAAACAGACGCGAAGCGTTCTTCTAGAACCGCGTAGCGGTTCAATATCTCTAGCCGTGGGTTTTAACCCACGGGAGTGAGGAGGGAGGAGTGAGGAGTTGACGCAAGCTCAACTCTCAGGGGTTGACATCGGCTATTGTACGTGATACAATAGCGTTTATAAGCGTGAATATTATTCAACTATATTTAAAGGAGACAATACAATGTTATCGCTTAACAGACGAGATTTTATTAAAGGGTTGTCCTTGAGCGCCGCGGCGGCTGTTGCCGCGCCGATTACCGTCCCGGGAACGGCTCTGGGGCTGGACGGCGGCGTTTCCGCCAACGAACGCGTTGCAATGGGCGTCGTCGGCTGCGGAAGCCATTCCCGAACCTGGAACTGCCCGCTGATGCTGCAAAACAAAGAACAGCAAATCGTCGCTATCTGCGACCCGGACGAAAACCAGCTCAACAACGTTAAAAATTACGTCAACGGCACGTACACAAAGCAGACGGGAACGTCGTACAACGTTGCTGCGTTCAAGGATTTCCGCGACGTCGTCAACCGCAAAGACGTTGACGCTATCGACGTTATCACGCCTGACCACTGGCACGTTCTCATGTCCGTCTTCGCCATGAAAGCCGGAAAACACGTCATTACCGAAAAGCCGGTTTTGACCATTCGTCAGGGGCAGAAACTCGTCCAGACGCAAAAAGAGACGGGGAAAATCCTGCACGTTGCGTCCGAGTTCCGCACGTTCGACGTCTGCCAGAAAGTCGTCAACCTGTGCCGTAACAAGATTATCGGCGAGCTGAAAAACATCAAGGTTCTCCTTCCGTACGGGAACCGAAAACGCAACAACATGGACTTCAACGTCCGCCCGATTCCCCCGACGCTGGACTACGACCTCTGGTCAGGTCCCGCGCCGATTCTGCCGTTCATGCCGGGGCGACTTCACATTAACTGGCGCAACCATTTCTCCTACGCCGGCGGAACGCTGCCGGACTGGGGCGCTCATCTGATTAACATCGCCTACTGGGCGGCAAACTCCGACGCTCAGCCCCCGGTGAAGTTCTCTGTCAATACAGACAACCCCAAAACCCGGTATGCCATTCCCGGCAAGACGGAAAACATCAACGACTTCCCTCCGGCTGACGTCTGCTGGACGACAGCCCCGCAATGGGACATTAACGCTCTGTTTGCCAACGGCGTCAAGATGAGAATCTGGAGCGACACAACCATCGGCATTAAAGTTGAAGGAACTGAGGGCTGGTATCTGGCGAAATGGCCCTTCGACAAGCCGGAAGCCAGCTCGCCTGAAATCCTCAACTGGGAACCCGGTCCGAACGACATCGACGTTGGGCGCGACCTGCAGTACTGCATGGTCAGCCGCGTTAAGGGCAAAGGGCTGCCGTTTGCTGAAAAGGGCGGAGAGCACGTTCATTTTTCGCACTGCGTTAAAACCGGAAACGTCAACACGTACTATCCCGCCTGGCTGGGGTTCAATACGGACGTTACCGGCTTAACCGGCAACATCATGATGGTTCACGATTTGCCGTCTCTGGAATGGGACGCCAAAGAGCAAAAATACGTTGGAGAAAACGCCGACGTCGCCAACAGCTCGTTCCTGTTCGACAGACCGCAGCGCGACCCGTACACGTTTGACAACATCGATTCCTGGATTAACGTTGGATAAAATGGATCTCGTAATTAATAAAGACCTGACCATACCCGGCGAGCAGTTCCAGTTCAGTTACGTTCGCAGCGGCGGACCGGGCGGGCAGAACGTCAACAAGGTTTCCAGCAAAGTCATGCTCGTTTGGAAGCCGACGGAAATCGGGGCGCTTAACGCCGATGCGATCGAACGGCTTCGTCAGCGATACCCCTCTTTCTGGACGAAGGAGGGTGAGTTCATCGTCAAAAGCCAGCTGACCCGCGACCAGGTCAAAAACAAGCAGGACTGTCTGACCAAACTGCGTCACATCATTTCTGTCGTTATCGTCCCGCCGAAAAAGCGAATCCCCACCAAGCCGACGCTCGGGTCAATTCGCCGCCGGCTGGAAAACAAAGCCCGCCAGAGCGACAAAAAACGCGCCCGGTCAACCAAGTGGGGAGAGGAATAATAAAGAGTTCGCCAACGCAACAACGACGTTTTCGTATCGGCAGAACTGAACTGTCGCGCTGAGAGTTTCCTCTCTGCCGGTATACACGACTTTTTCTTTTGAGAATTGCGAGCCGGAGAAGTCAAGTAACAGACCAAACGGATCAAACGGGGCGGTTTGGGCTGGCAGAATCTCTGTAACGTCGCTGGCGAGTTCGTACCGCGCCGGGACGAACGGTTCAAGCGTCTGAATCGACAAGAGTTTATACGCAGCTTCCTTTGCCGCCCAAATCAGAGACGACAAAATCGGTCGGAATTCCGAATCGGCGTCGGCAAGAGCGCTCTTTTCTCGTTCCGTATAAAAGCCGCGCTCTACAACGGCGGCAACTGCTCCGACTTTGCACAAATCCACGCCGAGAGGGTTGTTACAGTCAATTCCCGCAGCAACGCAGCCGTCTACGTGCGAGATCGTGTACCAGTACGGCAGGCGCTCCCCGTTTTTATCAATAACAAACGGCTGACATCCCTTGTCGTTCTCGTTTTTGGAGACGACCGTATAGTCTGAATAGACGAATTCTTCTGTTTTAGATGTAACAAGAACCTGTTCCGTCAGTCGCTTGATAAGAACGCGGCTGACGACCCAGTTTTGTCGAACCTGCGGGTGACGCAACCGTTCAATAAATGATTTTTCTGCTGACGACAAATAGACATCCGGGTTGTCGACCGCGTCAGCGGAAACGAGTAAAAAGCTTGACTCAGTTTTATACCGGGGGCTTACGCGCCCCGGCTCGCCTATCGCTTGCGATAACTCCTCACTCCTCACTCCTCACTCCTAACTCCTAACTCAATAATTTTACGGTAAGACCACAAACTCAATGCGCTTGTTCATGGCTTGTCCTTGCGCCGTCGACATGGAAACCATCGGCTGGGACGTTCCGCAGCCCATTATGCTCAGGCTTTCTTCGGGAATGGCGTTGGCGGCGATAATCGCGTCTGATACAGCGGACGCCTGGGCGACGGTGAGCTTTTGCGGCGTGTTGATCGCCGGGTCGGACGTCGAGACTTCCTGAATGGGCGTGGTATGCCCTTCGATTCGGAACTGACGCTGTCCGAAATTGGACGCCAGACGTTCGGCAATCGACACGACTTTTTTCTTTCCGTCCTCGGTCAGCGTAACCTGATCGCTGTCGAACAGGTCGTCAACCGGAACGCTGACGCGATAAAACTGCCCGTCGCGCCGCGCGTATGCGCCCTGAACGTCGTTGAAATCCACGATGGGAATAACCGTGTTATTGGGAACGATCGCGGTAGTTCCATTCGTTTTCAATGCGCCGGCTACGATGTTCAGCTTTTGCGCCTGTTCGCTGTTTTTGGCAATCAGTTCGCCGCGTTCCTTCTTAAGCTGAATGTTCTCCTGCGCCAGCGCCTTGTAGGATTCGTTCCCTCGTTTATTGGCTTCCTGCTGGCTGAGGAGTTCCTGTTTGGTCTGCGCCAGCTGAATGTTGATTTGAGAGTTCGACGCCTCCAGAGCGTTGGTTCTCGCCTGGTACTGCTGAATCTGATTCCGCATCGCAGCCATCTCCGGCGGTTCCGCAGGCGGAGCCTTTCTCCACGGCATGGACTGGCAGCCGACAATCGTTACAATCATTAAAACGGCAAGTAAAAGCGTAGTATTGTATTTCATGGCTTTGTTTGGGTGAGTAACCACTTTAACTTAATAATCTGAATAATCCACAGCATCGCTGCCATCAACGCCAGGCAGACCAGCAGGAGTAATAAAACTGTCGACGCGCCGAGCAGGAACATCGGCAGACAAAAATTCCAAATCAAATCAAAACACAGGAACCAAATTGCGGTTGTGAGGCATAAAAACGGTCCCAAGGGAACGTGACGCTGTCCGAAAAACAGCATGATTATTCCAACTATCAGCCCGGTTGCCGGCGAGAGGAAAAATATAACTGGTATCGCCTGCCAGCCGGTAAACGCGCCGATTGCCATCATGAGCGTAACGTCGCCAAAACCGATAGCTTCCATGCCCAGCGTCCATCGCCCTACAATTCGCACCGACCAAACCGCGACCCCGGCAAACGTCATGCCGAACAGCGAACTCAAAACGGCGTTTTGGCGGTTGACGTCTGAACTGCACAGCGTCCAAATCGTCGCGCTTAATCCGACAACCGCGATTGCCAGCGTTACATACGTTACGCGTTCGCGAACCAGGCGGAGGAAGTACAATCCCAGCCGACGCCGGATTCTTCTCAACCGAATGGGACGGAATAAAAACGCAAAGGCAAAAAACGCCCAGCAGCCGCACGCCATCAGGATTTTCGTTCCCAAGTCCCATTTCGGGGCGAGGTACGGAGCCGCAAACGTCAGCGGCGTAAACTTGTTTTCAATCGGAACGAGCGTATATTCTGTTACATCCAGCGGCATATACAGTACAACGTGAACGAACAGGGCTTGCGTCGTCATCGCCAACGCAATTCCAGCAACGATTCCCGCCAGGGGAACCAGGTCGGGAATTATCTTCCGGCGAATGTCGCACAGGGACGCCGCCAGCAGGAGCGCTGACAGGACAAAAAATCCAATAAAATTCTGCAAGCCCATTGGGCGGAACAGGTTCGCGTCCCAAAACGAGCGCAGCGTCGTCGTCCAGCCGTCAACTTCAAAATACTGTAACAGGTTGGCGACCCCGCCCCGATAAATAAACAGAGCGTAAACGCCCGTCAGCGCGGCGGCTATCAACGGCGTCCAGAAAAACGTTTCCATTTTTGCGGCGCGCCGAGCGGATTTGACGTAGTCTGCCGGATCAGCGTCAATCGGAATGGAACGAGTTATCAGGTCGAACCAGATCGCAACGTATCGCGAATAGCGATTGACTGCCCACGCCATCGCCCAGCTGACCAGAAATATTATTGTCAACTGCGCCGACGCCGGACGGCTGAGAAACCATTCCGCCCAACCGGGTTTAATCTGCTCTAAAAACTCTGGTTCAAAACTCATTTCATCATAACCGAAAAACTTGTCTGCGGATTTTCTGTTAATCCTTTTCCAGACGTCCGAATTATAGGTTACGTTTTGAAAAAAGCGTCATTTTTTTCGAATTTTTTAATAAATATAAAAGTGGGTAATCTGCGGAATTAATTAGCTAGATTAGACAAGTATTGACAAGGGGGATTTTGGGGGTATAATGAGTACATAGTGCATAGTACTTAGTGCATAGGACGCAAGCGCTCCTCTCACTAAGCGCTATGCACTATGCACTACGCACTACGCACTATGCACAACCGCCTTTTTTCTGCCGCTCTCGCTCTGATTCTCGCATTCATCTGCGGATGCAATACGGAACAGGCGCCGCCGATCAACGAAAACGAGATTCGGGTCGTGTCGCTTTCTCCTAATTATACTGAAATTGTCTATCGTTTGGGGGCGGAAAAGCTGCTCGTCGGACGCTCTGACGCCTGCAATTACCCGCCGGAATCCCAGTCTGTCCCGATTGCCGGTCAGTACGCGTCCCCCAACTGGGAAAAGCTCTACACGCTGCGCCCGACAGTCGTTCTGTCTGCGGACTTCATCGACGACAGAATTCATAAGACGCTGCTGTCAAAAGGGATAGACGTCTATCGAAACGACCCGAAAACGTTCGACGACCTGTATGAAGCGATTCGTCAAACGGGAAAACGGGTTAAGAAAGAGAACGAGGCTGACGAGCTTATTCAAAAAATACAGACGGAATTGGCGGATATTCAGGATTCGGTAGCCAAGAATACCCATAAGCCGCGGGTTCTGGTCGTCGTCTGGCATAATCCGATGTGTATCGTTGGCGGGAACACGTTCGTCGCTCAAGCGGTTCGCCTGGCTGGTGGCGTCAATCTTTCAGACGATTTAACCAAGCAGTACGTCAACGTCTCGCCGGAACGAATTGTAGAATACAGCCCGGATATTATCCTCTTTCCGCAGATGGAAGCCGGCGTAACTGCCGACGCGCTCTTGAATTACCCCGGTCTGGAATCCGTCCCGGCTATCAAAAATAAACGGATTATAACAGAGATTCCCGGCGATATTATCCTCCGTCCCGGACCGCGTCTGGTGGAAGGCGTCAAAATGCTGGCAGAAATCCTGAGCGAGGACGGGAAATAGGGTTTCCCTATATAATCTTATAGTCAATCTTGACAAAAATTTTAAAAAGGGTAAAATACCGCTCTAATTGTTGCGACAGGCTGCGAGGCGAGAGCGTCTTCTCTCGTCTCGGTAAAAGGGAACCCGGTGCAAGTCCGGGACGGACCCCGCCGCTGTAAGCGCATTCCAAATATAACGTTTGGAGGCTTTGAGTCAATCAAATGGTCATTCCGAAAGTTGCAGTTTAACGCTGCCGATAATCAGGGAGAAGACCGACTCAAACGCGCGTAAGTCAGAAGACCTAACCTGCCGTATTTGTTTGTCGTCCGCGTGGGATTCGGACTGGATTCAAAAGGAGACTGTTATGTCCTACAGAACTTTCTTTTTGCTGGTATTTCTTGTAAATACAGCCGCGTTTGCTCAGGCAAACGTCGTTACCTTCGAGCCGACGGATACGGATCCGGAGGTTACAATCTACAATCTGGATTCGGGAGACGTTCAGGTCGTCAACTTGAAATCGTATCTCTCTACAACTCCGGCAAACATGGTCTATTACGACCCGAGAACCATTTATCCAAACGCTTTAACCATGACCGGCATGGTTACGGGAAATCAAAACGCCATTTTGACGACTGACACGTACGCTTACGACTACGGGACGTATGTTTACAACGGCTGGTACGGCTGGTCTGTTTCCAAGCAGAACATGGCATGGAATCCCAACTGGTCTGCAGACGAAAAGTCAGCCGCTGCATACGGTTACGGCACGTACGAACTGGCGGCAGCGCCGGGTTTGGGCGTAGATTCAGACGCCTACGCGGTTTGCTACGTTGACATTTACAACACCGCAGGATATTCCACGCTGGACTTCGCCACCCCGTCTGATCTGGAAAAGATTTTCGTTACCAATACGACTCTGGCGGCGGCTAATGTCGCAGTCGGAAACGACTATTCTACAGCGTTTACCCACGAGGGCGATCACTTTACTCTTACCATCAAAGGGTTTACGCTTGACAGCGAATATAATCACGTCTACAGCCCGGACATGTCCGTTGACGTCCAGCTGGCTCTGTTTGAAAACGGCGAGTTAAACCTGCTGGACTCCTGGAAAGAAGTTGACCTGTCGTCGTTCGTCGGCGTAGACGGTTTGGATTTCTACCTGGAAACCAGCGACGTCGGTCAGTACGGACCCAACACGCCGTACTATTTCGCCCTCGACAGCCTGACGTTCGCATCGGCTGCGCCGAGCGGATCCGACGTTCCAGAACCGTCAACCTGGGCGCTGCTCGTTCTCGGAATGGCGGGACTGACGGTCTACAGCCGCAGATTTTCTCTGAAAAAATAAAAATTCGGAGCGCTATCGGTAAAATCCGATTTATGTTGTATAATATAATAGACAGTCTATAGAAACGTTCTATAGACTGTCATTTCAGCATAGCTTAAACCGTTATACAACATGCCCAAGACTTCCCTCAAACCGATACCGCCTGCCATGATTTTGTGCGGCGGCAAAGGCACTCGACTCCGAGACGTTTCCGAAATCCTGCCTAAACCGATGGTTCCCATTGGAGAACAGCCGATTGTCTGGCATATTATGCGAACCTACGCTGCGTTCGGCGTGAATCGGTTTATTCTCTGCCTGGGCTATAAAAAAGAGGAATTCATCGACTACTTCCTCAATTTCCACGCTCACGCGACGGACATCACTATCCGGCTGGGCGATAAAGGGAAAGTAACCTATCATAACAACTATACGGAGGCGGACTGGGAAGTTACGCTGGCTCATACGGGAGAGGAAACCATGACCGGCGGGCGAGTTCGGATTGCAAGCCGACATCTCAAGGCGACAGACTCCGATTTCTTTCTCACTTACGGGGACGGCGTCAGCGACGTCAACATTGCCGAGCTGTACGCGTTTCATAAAAAGCAGAAGAAAGCGCTCACTCTGACCGCGGTTCATCCGGAAGGACGGTTTGGAGAGCTGCGAGTTTCGCCGTCCGGGGAGATTGACGGCTTTACCGAAAAGCCCGCTCGAACTGAGGGCGTTATCAACGGCGGGTTTATGGTTCTCAAAAAGAAGTTTGTCGAGCAGTACATCAGCCCGGATTATGACTGCTTTTTTGAACAGGAACCGCTTCGTCTGGCTGTGGAAGACAACCAATGCGCCGCTTTTGAACATCCCGGGTTCTGGCAGTGCATGGACACGCCCCGGGAATATCAGCTGCTCAACGATTTATGGAAGTCCGGCAAAGCCCCGTGGACAAAATATTGGAAGTAACCAGCCATGTTCAACGACATTTACAAAAATCGACGCGTTTTTCTCACCGGCGACACCGGGTTCAAGGGGTCGTGGCTTCGGCTGTGGCTGGAGTCAATGGGCGCAGACGTCTACGGGTATTCCCTCGCGCCCAACACTCAGCCCAATCATTTTGAACTGCTGGGATATAAACGTAACAAATTCAATGACATTCTGGACGTCGATTCGCTTCAAAAGGCGTTTGCCGACTTTCAGCCGGAAATCGTGTTCCATCTGGCGGCTCAGCCGCTGGTTCGGCTGTCGTATCAGCAGCCCGTCGAGACGTTTGCCACAAACCTGATGGGAACGGTCAACGTTTTGGACGCGTGCCGACAGACGCCGTCCGTCAAAGCAGTTGTCGCGATTACGACCGACAAATGCTACGAAAACAAAGAGCAAATCTGGGGCTATCGGGAATCCGACCCGATGGGCGGCTACGATCCCTACAGCGCGTCCAAGGGCTGCGCCGAACTGGCAATTTCCGCCTGGCGGCGATCGTTCTTTTCCGCAGACGGTTCTCCGTTACTTGCCAGTGCGCGGGCGGGAAACGTTATCGGCGGCGGCGACTGGTCCGTCGATCGGCTCATTCCCGACATTGTCAAAGCGACGTCCAAGCGGGAAACCGTTTCGATTCGTTCGCCCCGTTCCACCCGGCCGTGGCAGCACGTTCTGGAACCCCTGCGCGGATACCTCATGCTGGGTCAAAAACTGCTGGAAGGGAACCGGGAATTCGCTCAGGCGTGGAACTTCGGCCCGTCCGACGGCGTGAGAACCGTTCTCGACTGCGTTACAGAACTTCAAAAGAGCTGGTCGGAAATCCGGTTTGAAATCAACGAACCCAAAGACGCTCCCCACGAGGCGCAGAACTTGACTCTCGACTGTACAAAAGCCAACGCGATTCTGGGCTGGAATCCCGTCTGGAATACGGAAACCGCATTACAGAAAACGGCTCAGTGGTACAGGGCGTTTTACGAAAACTCTGCCTGTATCAGTTCAGAACAAATGTTACAATTTATTCGCGATTGCGAACAACGGAATGATTAGGACCTACGATGTCTGACGTTGAAAGCGCTCCTGCTGAAAGTTTTCCTGCTGACAACAAACGCTCCGGCTGGATTGTATCCGCCTCGCTGTTCGTCTTTACGCTGCTTTGGTTCGGATTCTGGGCGCAGTACGGCGTCGACCCGCATCACGACGGCATTGTATTCAAAGCCGCCGCAGACGTCGCTCGCGGTCAGACGCTGTACGCGCAAACGTATTCGCATTACGGCATTTTGACGGTTTTCTTTCAAGCCGCCGCGTTGTACGTCTTTGGCGTGAATCTGTTGGTTTTGAAATACCTGTCCGTCTTTTTTTACGCGCTGTCCGCCGTTTTAATTTACTGGATATCCAAACGTTTTTTAGACGCCAGGTTTTTGTGGGTTCCCATCGCGCTGTTTTACCTCCACGCGCCAATGTACTACTGGGAATTCCAGCCGTGGTCGTCAGTGTTTTCGTTGTTCTTCTCGTTGGCGGCGTTTTACGCAGTGTTACAGTGCGTTGACAAACCCCAAAGCGGAATCGCGTTTTTTGTTGCTGGCGCTTTGTCCGTCTTGCCGTTCTGGTTCAGACAGACGTGCGTCGTTTTTGAACTGGCGCTTCCCGCCTTGCTGATATTTTGGCTCTTCGGACGCCGTTACTCCATAAAGACGCTGGCGAAGCAGTTCCTGCTGTTTGCGCTCGGCTCCGGCGCCGTCAGTCTGCCGATTGTCTTATGGATTGCCGGGAATCATGTAACGCAGCAGTTTATCAACCAGACGTTCATTGGGGCGATGCAGTTTGCTAATTCTGCTACCGAGAAGAACCTGTCTGAAGGTCATTCGTCAAGCCTGTTTGTTACGCTTCTCAAATTCTTTTTGTTTGGCGGCGTTGGCGGTTTGTACTTTGTCATGATCTGGAATACGGTCATAGGATTTCTCTGCTCCTCTTACGCCTTTTTTACAAAGAAAAGCGACGACAGCCAAGTCAGCGCTGTAATTATGCTCTTTGTCTTTGCCGGGCTGTCGTTTCATCAGTTTTATCCCGTTCCCTGTCCATGGCATTTTTTCTGGGGCGGGATTATTGGCTATATCGCGTTAACGTATACAATCCAAACGCTGATCAAAACGCAGTACTCAATCCCGTTTGTTAAAGTCGCTGCGGTCATTCTGGCGATTGGACTGTTCCTGCTGCCTTTTGCTTCTGTTACAAAGAAGTTTTATAATCTGGCTCACGACCCGATGAGCGATTTTTATTTCCCTGTCAACAGAATTCATAACGCTCAAACAATCCAACGAGCTGGCGTTCTGAAAGGCATGAAAGTCCACAAGACGCTGGCTGCCAAATGGGAACGGCTTTTTGATATGCTCGATTCCATCCCGGAAGAGAACCGCAATGACCCGGTTATCAATTTTACCCGTGATGGGTTGCATCCGTTATTTTTCAATAACCAATCCAACTTCAAAGGGCGATTTACGCATTTCAGATGTTGGACGAAGGAAGAGTATCAGGAACAGATTCAAAACAGCAATTCCATCGTTCTGTTTTATTACAATGAAGAAATTTTTGACCTGCTGCGTCAAAACAATTATACCGTTGTCGGTCCGTGCAATCTTCCCTCAACTAACGTTGATTTAAAAGACTTTAACGGTTACGATATTTACATTGCATATCGAAAAGCAAATAAAAATGTTACAGAATCAAATTGAACAACTCCGACAGTCCATCTTTGAACAGGTAACTCAATACTACAAGCTGGTTCACGAGAACGCCGGCAAAGAGTTCGTTCCGGGTGAAACGCCGATTCATTACGCCGGACGCGTTTTTGACGAGCAGGAAATGCTCTCTCTGACGGACGCCATGCTGGAATTCTGGCTTACCGCCGGGCGGTTTACCAAGG
>JAEEGL012503769.1_pt1 | contig 13501 bp, 12 predicted proteins | sample 9134231 | NCBI WGS metagenome assembly JAEEGL01 (sample SAMN16246548, study PRJNA631951) | gut metagenome | biome: gut microbiome; feature: rumen; material: fiber-attached | host: Bos | place: Iran: Karaj | collected 2018-10
ATCGAATTTTTGAAATGCAAAGGTAACATATTTTTTGTTATTCGATACTCATGTAAATCTTTATATAACAAATATACCTGTGGTTTAGAATAAATTTTGAGTTTTTTTTAATTCTCTTGCCATAATTTATTAATGGCAACCCCTGATTTTTACTAATTTTTCCTTTCATTGTAGTTTTTGACAGCAGAGGCAGCATTAGAACTATCCCAACCACAACAAAAGGGTTTATTTCATTTTGCAAAGATAGTAATTTTTTATTTACAACTGCTGTCCAAATTTTAGGGGCCATTATACAGCTTGCTAAACTTGAATCATTGATTGCTAAAATGTGATAAAATGGAATAATCCGAATAGAAATACAATAACAATTCATTCAATACAACCGATGCGGCGTTGAGACATAACATCAGCCAAATTTTTGGCCAACTCCGATGAATTTGATACCGTTGGACAAATGGTTTGCAATTAGTCAATATCAGAGTAAAAATGGCTGTGACTTCCAAAAAAAACAGATTCAGTCCCGTATCAAAGAATGCAACTCTAAATTCTTGATACCAAAAGAATAATATGCCTAAAGCGGACAAATTGATCAAAAACCATGACTGACGGTGCTTTAAGGAGACTATTCCCAAAGTCAGTAAAACGGCATAGCCGCACTTTGGAAACAATATAAAAACAGGCCGTTGAGGTAAAAATGTCAGATAATGTTGAGACATTAGCGGAAAAATGTAAAGAACATATAGCAGATAGAACAAAATCAACACACAAACAGTATGCAGACAGAATTCTAATGACTTTTCACCAATCTTTTGTTGCTTCATCATAATCTCTCCTATTAATGGCAACCTCTAATTTTTACTAATTTTTCCTTTCATTTTGCAAAGGTATAATTAAATATTGAATTTCTAACATCTTATCATTTGATTTCACAATGTCAGTTGTTCATAATTCATTCTGCAAGTTCTCCTATAAATATACTACTAACTTGTTCATTAACCATATAAAAACAAGTTCCCCCATATACTGACCCTATTACAATCACATCGGAATCTGATTCATTTTTATTTATCACATTAGCATAACTTACTAAAACATCTTTTTTAGAAGAACCAATACCTGTCCCTTTACTCGTTTTAAATAATGAAGGGGAATGTATTTCTATATGAAATACTTTCTTATCATTTCCTAACTCATCAGATTCCATAAAAAGAATTAATCCTAAACTTCCATATTCCCACTTTTGAACATAGTTAGCTGTCCCTTCCCAAAAAACATCTTCTCCTTTTACTTCAGGATTTCCTAAACTATCAATAATGATTTTTTCAGGAACATTTTTTGTCAACCAACCATTTAAAGTTTCATACTTATCAAGTTCCATTTTAAACTTATCATCTTGTTTTTCTGCATATAAGGACTCTTCTGTAAAATATTTGAATGTAGAAGAATAGATATTTTTATTAATTGTTTGTGGAAAATTTCCACAAGACATTAAAGCAATTAAAATTAAATAGAATCTTAAACTAAATTGAACTTTCATAAAATATGGCAACCTCTAATTTTTACTAATTTTTCCTTTCATTTTGCAAAGGTAGTATTTTTTTCTCATTTTAAAAATTCCAACTTGAAATTTTATAACAAAATCAAATTAACTACCTTTTTCTATAACGATACTTTTTTGTGCCTTTTTGTTGCCTGAGGTTGGAAAAATATTTTCAACAGATTTTTTTTGGAAAAATATGTTTTTTTGTCCGTTTTTATTTTCTAAATCTCAATTAAAAATGCTATCTTTGCAAGTTTTATTCTTTTTCTCTAAAATGACAGAGATATAATATAAAAAATAAGGAAACGATGACAAATAAAGAAATAAGAAAAGCATTTTTAGATTTTTTCCGCTCTAAAGAACATCATATAGTTCCTTCAGCACCTATCGTGGTCAAAAACGACCCGACCCTCATGTTTACCAATGCCGGCATGAACCAATTCAAAGATATCTTTTTAGGCAATCAGCCTGCCAAATATCTACGAGCTGCCGACAGCCAGAAATGTCTGCGGGTATCCGGCAAACACAACGATTTGGAAGAAGTCGGCCGCGACACCTACCACCATACTTTTTTTGAAATGTTGGGCAACTGGTCTTTTGCCGACTATTTCAAAAAAGAAGCGATAGAATGGGCATGGGAGTTTTTAACAGAAGTATTAAAAATCGACAAAAACAATCTCTATGTTACCGTATTTGGCGGAGATGCAAACGACCACACCGAAAAAGATACGGAGGCATATAATTTTTGGAAAAATATCATCAGCGAAGACAGAATTCTCTTCGGCAATAAAAAAGACAACTTTTGGGAAATGGGCGAACAGGGTCCTTGCGGTCCTTGCTCGGAAATTCATATAGACATCAGAAACGAGGAGGAAAAAAAGAAAATCTCCGGACGTGAATTAGTCAACAAAGACCATCCGCAAGTGATAGAAATATGGAATTTGGTATTTATACAATACAACCGTAATGCCAATGGACAATTGGAACTGTTGCCGAACAAATATGTCGATACCGGCATGGGTTTTGAACGATTGTGCATGGTGCTGCAAGGCAAACAATCCAACTACGAAACCGATATCTTCCAACCATTGATACAAGCCATTGCACAAGCCGCACACGTAAACTACGGCGACAATGCCGAAAAAGACATTGCCATGCGAGTGATTGCCGACCACCTGAGAGCCGTTTCGTTCGCCATAACAGACGGACAACTGCCTTCCAACACAGGTGCCGGCTACGTAATCAGACGAATTCTCCGCAGAGCTGTCCGCTACGGCTTCACCTATCTGGGATTTGAACAACCTTTCATCTGCGAACTGCTGCCGACATTAGTCAATCAAATGAAAGAACAATTCCCCGAAATTGAAAAACAAAAAGATGTCGCCTATAAAATTATCAAAGAAGAAGAACAGTCATTTTTGAGGACTTTGGCATCGGGCATACAAAAATTTGAGCAATATATTGCCTCTCACAAAAACGAAAAAGTCATCAACGGCGATTTCGCCTTTGAACTATTCGACACCTACGGCTTCCCTATCGACCTCACACAATTGATGGCTGAAGAAAAAAATATGACCGTTGACATGGTGGCATTCGAAAAAGGACTGGCAACACAAAAACAACGCTCCCGCTCGGTAGCACAAACCGAAACCGACGACTGGCAAATAGTCAACGATAGCAATGAAAATACCGATTTTGTCGGCTACGACACTTTGACAACAGAAACTAAAATATTGAAATACAGAAAGGTGACTGCAAAAAATCAATCTTTCTATCAACTAATTCTCAGCCAGACACCTTTCTATGCAGAAGGCGGTGGTCAAGTGGGCGACAAAGGAATATTAAAAAACAATACCGAAACCATACAAATTACCAACACAAAGAAAGAAAACAATTTATACATTCATTTGTGCAACCAGTTGCCAAAAAATCTTTCGGCGACTTTCACTGCACAAGTAGATGCCGACAGCCGAAAATTGACGGAAAACAACCATAGTGCCACTCACCTGCTACAATTCGCTTTGCGAAAAGTTTTAGGCACACACATCGAACAAAAAGGGTCGTTTGTCAATGCAGACAGACTACGTTTTGACTTCTCCCACTATGCCAAGATGAGCAAAGAAGAAATAAGGGAGACAGAAAAAATTGTCAATCAACTGATTCGACAAAATATTCCATTAAACGAACACCGCAATGTTCCTATCCACGAGGCGGAAAAAATGGGAGCAATGATGTTGTTTGGAGAAAAATACGGCGACAAAGTACGTGTTATTCAATTTGGCGATTCTATTGAATTTTGCGGCGGCACCCACACAAGTGCCACAGGCAATATCGGCTTATTCCATATCATATCCGAATCTGCCATTGCCGCCGGCATCCGTCGTATTGAAGCTGTAACTGCCATCGGTGCAGAAAATATTGTCTATGCACAACAAGATACTTTAGAAGAATTACGTAGCTTGTGCAACAATCCCGCCAACTTGACTTTGTCGGTCAAAACATGTATTGAAGAAAACAACAAATTGAAAAAACAAGTGGAAGGCTTGCTCAACGAAAGAATCAACGCTTTGTGCCAGCAATTGCTAAAGCAAGTGGAAACTATCGGAGATATAAAGATAATCCGCTATTGCGGCACTGAAGATGCCGACTTTGTCAAAAAATTGACGGTAATGCTAAAACCTCATTTTGAACACGAAAAGTTCGCCTTTGTAGGTGGTAGTGTCTTTAACGACAAGCCTACCTTAACTTTGTTTTTCACTACTCCGATGACAGAAGCAGGTTTCCATGCCGGCAACATCATCCGACAATCTGCCAAAGTGATAGAAGGCGGCGGCGGCGGTCAAAACTTTTTGGCAAGCGCCGGCGGCAAAAAAGCTGAAAACATCCAACAAGCAATTGAAGAAACTGTTAAACTCATTACTGAAAAATAAAATTCCATGAAGCATTTCAAATTTTTATCCGTGCTGTTACTAATAACTATTGTAGTTGTTTCTTGCAAAAAGAAAGACTTTCCTGACGAGCAATATATAGAATTTGCCAAACACATCGAAGAAAGTATCGCTGCCGGCAATGCAGACCTGCTCAATGCAGCTTTTGACTACAATAGTTTTGAAAAAATTGTCTTTGACGGTCTCAAACTCACCGAAGATCAAAAAATTGATGCAGACAAATATATTCGTGAATACATCCGTCCCGGAAGTATCAAAGTGGATGCCGTCACCTACGGTGCTGACTTTCACTTTACCAAGTTTTATCGTGACAGTTTGGGCAACGCAAGAATCATCTTCCGCTTGTACAACAACGGAGGCATCTCTATTGAAGACTGGGAGATGAAAGTGATTGACAAAGAAATAAAAATTGTAGATGCCTTTGCAGTGGCTTCCGGCATTAAATGGAGTGAAGACTGTCGCCAGCAAATCTGCAATCACCTCAACATTATCAACGAAGAAGTAATGAACCTCAATCGTTTGATACAAGTCAACATAGCTATCGGCAACGAAGACTTTGCCGCCGCAGACAGTATATTGTTTTATACTTTGCCGCAGACGAAAGATTTAATGTATGCCAACGTACTCAATCTCAATCTTTCCAGCATTACCGACGACTACGAAAATGTAAAAACAACAGCCGACCAATTTGTCAAAAAATTCCCTGACGAAGACCGCATTGCCACTTTCTATTTAATGCAAAGTGCTATCGGCAATGGTTTGGTGGAAGAAGTAAGTGCACAAATAGACAAAATGGTGAACATGTTTGGCAACGACCCTATCTATTATGTATATCTTTCCTGGGTATTTCAAAATGCCGATGCCTACGATTTGGCATTGGAAGCCATGGATAGTGCTATCACCTATTTGCCGAGTCTGTTTGACTTATACATTGAAAAAATGGATATTTTCTATCTTCAAGAACAATACAGCCAAATTGCAGAAGAATTGAATACTATTGACGAATTGTTTCTGCCGGGCAAAGAAGACGATGACTACTTTTCACGCCGTTATCCCAAGGCTCGCAACAATACCGCATTTAAACAATGGATAGATAAACGCAACCGCTTGAACTACGATTCTCTTAACAAAGCTATGGGATTTTAATCATGAATATAAAAGAATTTTATCGCAAACATACTATTCTCAGCACACTGATTTTAATGATGCTGACAACCCTTGTACTATTGATTATTGTAGTACAACTCACCAAAATAATCACTTTTCACGGACAAGAATACGAAACGCCCAACCTCGTCGGCAAGACTCCTGAAGAATTGTCCATATTTTTAGATGAGGAAAATGTGCATCACTTCAAATTGGAAGTAATCGATTCCATGTTTATTCCAGACCAACCCAAAGGTGTTGTCCTCAATCAAGATCCTGCACCGGGCAGCAAAGTGAAAAAAAGAAGAAAAATCTATTTGACCACAGTGGCTGTAACGGCTCCGCAAGTGGAAATGCCTAATTTGGTGGATTTATCACTCCGACAAGCAGAAAATTTGCTAAAAACCAACAATTTGCAATTAGGTCAAGTGATTTACAAATCCAGCAAATACAACAATGCCGTTTTAGAACAACGCTACAAAGGACGCATTATCGCAACAAGTGAAAAAGTGCCTTATATGGCTAAAATCACTTTGGTGGTCGGCAAAGAAGAACAAGAAGATGTAGATGTGGATTTGAACTTTGAATAAAGATATCGTGAGTAAAGGAAAATTAGCAAAATTCGCGGAAACAAAGACTTTTGACAACTTTTTTGAACCGACAAGAAACGAAGTTGTTGAAGGACACTTTGCCTTGAAAGGCAGATGGCACGAATATTTTGGCAACAAGCACCCTATCGTGTTAGAACTTTGCTGTGGCAGAGGGGAATATACTGTCGGACAAGCACAACTATTTCCCGACAAGAACTTTATCGGTATGGACCGAAAAGGAGCACGTATGTGGAAGGGATGCCGCCAGTCAATAGACGAAGGAATGAAAAATGTCGCCTTTCTGCGTGGATATATCGACTATGTGAATTTTTGTTTTGACAAAGATGAAGTAAGCGAAATCTGGATCACATTTCCTGACCCGCAACCACAAAAGCCCAGAAAGAGAATGACAGCCCCCGTTTTTTTGGACCGCTACAGACAAATTCTCCACGATGAGGGCAGTATCCATTTGAAAACCGACAGCGAATTGATGTATAATTTCACCTTGGAGGTCATCAATGAACAACAGTTGACAATATTGGAAAATATTGACAATTTGTATGCCTTGGATTCCCTTGCCGACAATTTGAAAATAAAAACCTACTACGAAAATATGTGGTTGGCACAAGGTGCCACCATTAGATATATTAATTTTTCACTCAACAAAAAACAATTGTAATGAACGGAGACCCGAAATTGTATGAATTGTTGAAGAAATTGGATATCGATTTTGAATACATTGAGCATCCTGAAGCACCTACTATAAAAATTGCCAAGCAATTTTGGGCGGGACACGATGCCAAACACTGCAAAAACCTGTTTTTCAGAAACCACAAAGGCAACCAACATTATTTGGTTTTATTGGATTGTGACCAGAATATGGACATCCATAGCATTGAAAAAATTCTTAAACAAGGAAAATTAAGTTTTGCATCTCCGGAACGATTGATGCGATACTTGGGTGTAACACCCGGCTCGGTAACGCCTTTCGGTCTCATCAACGACAAAGACCACCATGTAATAGTTTTTATTGACAGCACATTAAAAAATGCAGAACGACTAAGTTTTCATCCCTGCATTAATACTGCTTCACTGATGATAAAAAAAGAGGATTTGCTAAAGTTTTTAGATTACTGTACAAATCCATACTATTGGATAGATTTATATTAAAAAGACATTGAGTTACAATTATTTTCGATTAGATAACGGCATTCGCATTATTCACAAATTAGTGGCCTCGCCTATTGCACACATAGGCGTTGTTGTCAATACGGGCACCCGTGAAGAACTTCCGTCCGAACGTGGCATAGCCCATTTTATTGAGCATGTTATTTTCAAAGGAACAGAAAAAAGAAATACCTACCAAGTGCTTTCCTATTTGGAAAATATAGGGGGAGACCTAAATGCTTATACCACCAAAGAAGAAACTTTTTTTTATGCTTCCGTCCTGAATCAATACCTCGGACGAGCAGCGGAATTGCTTTCTGACATCATTTTTCACTCCACTTTCCACGAAAAAGACATTGAAACAGAAAAAGATGTAGTAATAGAAGAAATACAACTCTGCAAAGACACCCCTACTGAATGGATATTTGATGAATTTGAAAACCTGATTTTCAAAGGCAGCAGTTTGGGAACCAATATTTTAGGTACAAAAAAGGAAGTAAAGCAAATCAAACGGGAAACCATTTTCAATTTTATTGCCAAAAACTACAACACCGACCAAATGGTGATAGCGATAGTCGGCAATGTACCTTTTGAACAGATAAAACGCATTGTTAGTAAATATTTTGCATTGATTCCTGCCAACAAAAGACAATTTACTCGCAAAAAATTAGAACCTTATCAACCTGACAGCAAACACATAAAAATCCATAGCAACCAGTCTCATGCGGTAATGGGTTGTGTATTGCCATCCTATGATGAACGCAAAAATCAAATTGCCACTTTGCTAAGCAATATATTGGGAGGCCAAGGACTCAATTCCCGTCTCAACATGGCCATTCGAGAGAAAAAAGGTTATGTCTATAATATTGAATCTTCTTATTCTGCGATGAGCGACTTGAGTATTTTCAATATCTATATCGGTTGTGAGCAGAGAAATTTGGACAAATGTTTTGAACTGACACACAGGGAATTAAACAAACTACGCAATGTAAAATTAGGCACGCTGCAATTACACCGAGCAAAATTGCAAATGATTGGTCAAGTGGAGATTACATACGAATCCAATCTTACGGAAATGTTGTCCATCGGCAAAAATCACCTTATGTTTGAAGATGTGGAAACCATTGAAGGCGTGGTGGAAAAAATCAGCACCATCACTGCCGATGAATTGATTGACATGGCCAACGAAATGCTCAACATAGACAATTTGAGTTATATAACTATGGGCAAATGATGAAAAAAACATTTTTTTTAGCGGTCATTTTATGCTGTTGCCTACAAAGTTATGGCAATATAGTTGATAGCACCCGCACACTGACGGCAAAAGAAAAATTTAAAAATTTCTTTTCTCTACGAGATACAGATACGATTAGAGAATTTAATCAAATCACCACATACGAATCCTATAAAGAACAAGCCCACCCTAAAAACAACAAACGTTGGGGAGTGGCATTTGGCGGATATATCAGCCAGGACAATATTTTTGACACCCGACAGTCAATAACTGCCCGGGAAGGCATCATCACCATGTATCCCGCCAACATCAAAACGGACAAAAACGGCAAAGATATCAATGCCCGGCCAAGTTTCAATATGTTGGCTATGAATACACGTTTGACAGGAAGAATTACGGCACCAAAGGCACTTGGAGCAGACATTTCCGGCATGTTGGAAGGATGGTTTGTAGGTGTGGCCAACAGCGATGCCAACGGCTTTTGTCTTCGTCATGCCATCATCCAACTACAATGGCCTACTACACATCTTTTAATAGGACAAACCTGGCATCCGCTTTTCACCGAAAATTGTTTTGCCTACACGCTAACCGGCAGTGCGGGAGCCCCTTTTCAAGCTTTTTCTCGTGCCCCGCAAATACGTGTAAAACAAAATTTCGGCATCAACAATTTAATGTTATACATTTCCGCTCAACGCGATTATGCCAGCATCGGTTTTAATGGAACGAGTTCTGAATATCTTCGCAATTCGGCAATTCCGGAAGGCGGCATGCAATATTTTTTGGACTTCAAAAAACACAACAAAAAAGATTCTTCACTCACTTCCAACACGTTGATAGGTATTGGTGGCGACTACAAATATTTAATACCCAGAGTGGTCACTTCTGACAATGAATACTGCCACAAAGGCGTGCATTCTTGGGCTGTGATTGCATTTTTACACCATCAACATGCCCTAACACACCATTCACAGTTGGGGTTGAAAGTCAAAGGCATGTATTCGCAAGGTGTCAACGACTTTTTATTAGTAGGTGGCTATGCCGTTCGCTACTACGATTCCTATGCATTGAATTCTGCCGTAAATTTTGATTACGTTGGTCTCAACAATGTAAGCGTATGGTTTGACCTTTATGCTAACATAAAATCGTGGGAAGTGGCAATTTTTGGTGGCTACACACAAAATTTGGGAGCCTTCAAAAATATTCAAGACTGGAACAATGCCAACAGTTATTTTACCAAAGACTATGACATTCGCTCCATTCAAAGAATTTCTGCAAGGGTGAAATATACCGCCAAACAACTTCAATTTGCATTTGAACCGGAATACACAACTGTTTTATATGGCCAGCAACGCAATAGTTTAGGCGAAGTTCAACGAGAAGGAGCAAAACTTGTTGGCAACCTGAGATTGTTGCTCACAGCTATCTTATATTTTTAAACAAGCATCTATCATGAGCCGAATTATCACTATTACAAGCGATTGGGGAAATACAGATTTTTATGCTGCCGCTTTCAAAGGGGCGATTCTCAACATAGACCCTACTCTCACTATTGTGGACATCACCCATAGAGTTAACAAATTTGACATCAATAATGCCGCATACCAGATAAAAAATTGCTATTACTTTTTTCCAAAAGGCAGTATTCATATTATTGATGTCAACCAGACTCCGATTACCAATAAAGACAATGCCAAACATTATATTGCCTTCAAATACGACGGTCACTACTTTTTGTGTAAAAACAATGGTTTGATGTATTTGATATGCGACAATTCGGCCAATATTGAAAAAATAATAAGGATTAAAAACCTTAAAAATGAAAACCACCACACTTTTAGAGCATTAGATGCTTTTGTACATCAAGCAAGCATGCTGGCTAAAACCGACGACCTGTCCTCTATCGGAGACGACTACCCTATTGAAAATCTCACCACTTTCAATGTTTCAGAATCCAACATTCGCTACAATCCTTCTACCAATACTTTGGCATTTAAAGTAAAACACATTGATAGCTACGGCAATATCATTACCGACCTGAAACGTGCTGATTTTGAAAAATATGCTAATGGAAGAATGTTTAACTTTTCTTCTAACTGCAACCATGAAAGTGCTATGTGCAAAATCACCAACACCTACACGGCTGCCGACCCGTTTTTCGTTTTCAACACCAATGATTATTTGGAAATTGGCTCCAATGGAAGCGATTTTGCTGCTGTATTGTCACTCAGCAACCGGGATTTTACCCAATGGAATCTCTACATCACCTTTCTACCTACAGAACAATAGTAAGTATTAATACTTAAGTAAAAATACTTATTTATTTTTTCGCTTTTCGGCGAAAAAGGTTGTTAGCAATTGCTTGCAATCTTTTTCCATGACGCCGCCTTTCAAAGTAGTTTTAGGATGTAAGAGTTTGCGTCTGTCTATTTGAATATGAGTTTCATCCTGAGTGCCATATACAATTTTTGGTATTTGTGTCCAAGCGGCGGCTCCTGCACACATAGCACAAGGTTCTAATGTAACATACAAAGTACAGTCTTTTAAATATTTAGAACCCAAATAATTAGCAGCAGCCGTAAATGCCTGCATTTCGGCATGTGCAGTAACATCGTTTAAAGTTTGCACTTGATTATGAGCCTTGGCAATGACGATATCTTTGCAAACAATTACACAACCAATCGGGATTTCGCCTTCCTCTTTGGCTTTTTCGGCTTCGTTTAAAGCCAATCGCATAAAATATTCATCATCAAACATTATTTTCTCATTCTTGCAACCGGAATACCGAGTTGTTCTCTATATTTTGCCACCGTTCTACGTGCTACATGATATCCTTTTTCTATCAACATATCACAAAGAGCCTGGTCGGTCAAAGGATTGTCCTTGCTCTCTTCATCGATAGCATCTTTGATAATTTTTTTGATTTTTCTTGTTGATACATCATCTCCTTCAACCGTAGTGATAGACTCTGAAAAAAAGAATTTCAATGGAATAGTACCATATTGGGTAAGCACATACTTTTCTTTTACCACACGTGAAATTGTTGATACGTCCACCTCTATTTCTTTTGCAATATCATTTAAAATCATTGGCTTGAGCATCATCTCGTCTCCCGTTAAAAAGAATTCTTTTTGATGCTCCATAATAGAAGTCATGGTTTTATAAAGAGTGGTTTCCCGTTGAGAAAGTGCTTCTATAAACCATTGAGCGGCATTCACCTTTTGGCGAACAAATTCCATTGCTTCGTCACGTTCTTTTTGAGCAATATGTTCGTTGTTTTTCAATTCATCGTACATACTTTCGTATTGTTTACTCAGCCGTAAACGTGGCAATTTTATATTTGGCATCAATAGTTCTAAGGTCTGCTCTCTTTCGTCAACTACCACTTCAAAGTCAGGAATGATTGATGCGGCACCGGTGGCGACAAAAGTACCTTCGCCCGGTTTGGGATTCAGATTTTTAGTAATAAAATCTATAGCCGAATGAAAATCTTCGTCAGAACAGGCTAAATTCTTTTTGATTCTGTCAAAACGTTTTTTTGTAAATTCATCGTAATGATCTGCAACTATTTGTTTGGCCAAACTAATAATATTTGTTTTAGGTTCTATTCTTTCCAACTGGATGAGCAGACACTCACGCAAATCTCTTGCACCTATGCCGGCAGGTTCCAAACGCTGTACTACATTTTTTATCAATTTTTCCACGTTTTCCTCCGTAGTGGAAATATTCATAGCAAACAACATATCTATTGCCAATTCTGCACTACTTCTTTGGATATAACCGTCTTCGTCAATACTGCCGACAATAAAGTTGGCAATTTTTCTATCTTCGGCCGACAACATCAATAAATCTAACTGTGCCAACAGATTTTCCTGGTAGGTTTCGTTGGAGACTTGAGAATTTTCCATAAAACTTCGGCGTTCTTCATCATCGTCACGCGGTTTCATACTCGGACCGTCATAATTGTCGTATTCTCTGGAAAAATACTCTTCCACCAGATCTGTATTTCTTGATTCGTCAGAATTTTCTTCATAACGTTCAGTATTGAGCATATTTTCTTCCTCGTTCATTGACGAAGGCTCCTCATCCACCTCTTCCAAAGCAGGATTGGACTCCAATTCCTCGTTGATACGCTGTTCCATCATAACAGTCGGAATTTGAAGTAATTTAATAAGCATTATTTGACGAGGATTCAATTTCTGCGTCAATAACATCTCTTCTCTTTGACTTTGTTTCATCATAATAGTTGCCTTTGAATTGGGACTACAAAGGTAATAAAAATTTCTATATAAACGAAAAAAAATTAATTAGACCTCATTTGTGAAGGTTTGATTCGCCCCCAGACAAACTTTGGTACCGACTTATCAACTAGTTTTGCATCTAATTGTAATTTACTACCATTAAGCACATAATCTTCTATAAATCTGATAGTTTCATTTATACGCAATAGTGGCAAACCTGCTACTTCATGAGCACAGCCCTGATAACGATAAAACTGATATGGATAACCGAATTTCTTGAAACGTTTGGCAATAGCATTTGCACCAAAAAAACCTAAATTGAAAAAAGTAATACTTTTATATGTCACTAATTTATCTTCTGTTCCATGCAACATAAACACCGGACAAGGCGGATTGATATAATCTATCAATCCTTCACGCGAAAATATTGCACCCGAAAAAGATACAACACCGGCAAAATTAAAATTCTCTGGCAACACTTTTGACAATTCCATCCGCCTGCATAGCATATATTCCGATTGCATAACAGAGACAGCTCCGGCACTGCTACCTATCAAAACAATTTTTGAAGTATCAATTTTTAATTGCTGCTGATGCTCTATCAAATAAGCAACTGCACTATACAAATCTTCACTGGC
>JAEEGL012834300.1_pt1 | contig 13501 bp, 6 predicted proteins | sample 9134231 | NCBI WGS metagenome assembly JAEEGL01 (sample SAMN16246548, study PRJNA631951) | gut metagenome | biome: gut microbiome; feature: rumen; material: fiber-attached | host: Bos | place: Iran: Karaj | collected 2018-10
GATAAACAATAAACTAAAGCGTTACATGTTGTAACGCTTTAATAGTCAAAATATTATTACCAATTATTAAAAAATATTGCATGAAAGATTATAGAATGTTATAATACAAATGAAAAATAAAGGAGAAAAATCAAATGAATAAACAAAATTTAAAAACAAAAGAAATAAACTCAAAAGGTATAACCTTGGTAGCATTAATAATAACAATAGTACTAAAACGCTGTCGCGTTGGTCGTTATGAGGAATGTAGAATATAAAAGAAAATAACAAGTAAATACTTGAAAAAATATATAAAACCCTTTAAAATATAATTATGTAAATTAAATTTACAAATATATTTTAAGGGGGTTTTTGTTTATGACAAACAAAGAATTGCTAGAAAAGCTTAAAGAAGATATGGAAATGCGAGGTTTTTCGCATTATACAAAAGATGATTATTATAGAAAAGCAAAAGAAACAATAGAATATTTTAATAAACCAATGGAAGAAGTAAGTACAAAGGAATTACGAGAATTTCTAATGAAATATTTAAGAGAAAAAAAGAAAATAAGCGAAAGGAGTAGCAATTATTATAATTCAGTAATAAGGTTCATCTATGATGTAGTATTAGATAAGCCAATAAATTACAAACAAATACCAATGTATAAGAAAAAAAGAAAATTACCGAAGATATTAAGTGATGAAGAACTTAATATCTTTTTTGACGCTTGTGATAATTATATGTATAAAACAGTATTTATGATGATATATGGGTCAGGGCTCCGAATATCAGAAGCAGTAGCAATAAGAAAAGAAGATATAGACAGTAAAAATATGAGGTTATTTGTAAGAAATGGAAAAGGAGAACGAGAAAGATATACAGTACTTCCAAAAGCAAGTTTAGAAATGCTTAGAAAATGTTACAAAATGTATAAGCCAAACCATCCAGAAGGGTATATGTTTTTAAATTATAAAAGAAATCCGTTAAAGGCAGAAAGATTAAGAGTATATTTTAGAAGATATAGAAGAAAAGCAGGAATAAGTGAAGAATTTATAGTTCATAGTTTAAGACATTCATTTGCAACAAAATTAATAGAAGAAGGAGTACCATTAGTACAAGTAAAAGAATTATTACATACATGGGGACAAACATTAGTATATCATCCACATATACATATAATAGTACCAGCAGGAGGAATAGATAAAGTAGGAAAATGGAGAAATATGAAGATAAGACATTATGGGTTACTTGGAAATAGAAATAAAAAAACAAAGTTAGCTGAATGTAAGAGACTTACAAACACAGCTAACCTTGAAAAACTAGAGATAAGTACTCTAGAAATACTAAAGAAAACACTAGGTGTTAACTTCAATTTATGTCCTATTTGCCACAAAGGACATTTATTAAGTCCTAACTCCGGATAAATTACACCAATTTAATATTATCACAAAACCGCTCCTTAATTGGGGAGGGGGACTCTATGTTTATTTTACAATGGAATTGTAGATTTTACAATAAAAATTGTAAATAAAATTCAAAAAAAAAGTTTCTAGGCTAGAAAGAAAAAAGAATAAAACCCCATAGAAAAGTTTCCGCGTTTAATAACTATTATAATTACAGCTGGCTAGCCAGATAAGATAGAGATAACAAGGAAACTTTTTTACTGGCTAGCCATCAGTAATTTCCTATACATACTGGTGTTGGAATTAGCCCCGTAGTTTACTTACCATCTGATTTGCAAGTAATAAGTACTACATCAAATGGAGTAACAGTTTGGAACTTAGCAGAATAATATTTATATGAATAAACAAAATATAGCAGGTAGTTTTTTATTCTATCTGCTATATTTTTTATTTGCTTTAATTTCTTTTTTGTGTTATATTGTGTTGGTAGTTTATGGAGGTTAAAATGGATAAAATAATTGGAACAATAGCAAATGAATTTAATATTAAATATGTACAAGTAGAAAATACAGTAAAATTAATTGATGAGGGAAATACAATACCATTTATTGCACGTTATAGAAAAGAAGTTACGGGAAATTTAAGTGATGAGGTTTTAAGAGATTTAGGAGAAAGACTAACTTATTTAAGAAATCTAGAAAAAAGAAAAGAAGAAGTAATAAATTCTATTGAAGAACAAGGAAAGTTAACAGATGAATTGTTAGTGGCTATTGGAACAGCAAAAACTTTAGCAGAAGTTGAAGATTTATATAGACCATATAAACAAAAGAAAAGAACAAGAGCGACTATTGCAAAAGAAAAAGGATTAGAGCCTTTAGCAAAAATAATAATAGAACAAAAAGAGCAAAAAGATATAAATGAAATTGCAAAAGAATATATTGGGAATCCGGCCAGTGTTCCACAAGCCGGACAAGATAATTTTAAGATTAAAGGATATCCAAAAACAATCGAAGAGGCAATTCAGGGAGCTCTAGATATTATTGCAGAAGATATTTCTGATAATGCAGATTATAGAAAACAAATAAAAAAATTATGTTATAGAGAAGCATTAATTGAAACAAAAGCTGCAAGAGAAGATGAAAAATCTAATTATGAAATGTATTATGAATTTAATGAGCCTATAAAATATATTCCAAGCCACAGAATTTTAGCAATAAATAGAGGAGAAAAGGAAGATTTCTTAAAAGTAAAAATATCAAAACCAGAAGATAAAATTTTAGAATATATTGAAAAAGATATTATAGTTGGAAACACACAATTTACAGAAATGCTAAAAAATACAATATTAGATAGCTTTAAAAGATTAATAGAACCATCTATAGATAGAGAAATAAGATCAGATTTAACAGAAAAAGCAGAAGAACAAGCAATTAAAGTATTTGGAGAAAATGCAAAACAACTATTACTTGGTGCACCACTTAAAGATTTAGTAGTAATGGGATTTGACCCAGCATACAGAACTGGATGCAAGATTGCAGTAATTGATGAAACAGGAAAGCTTTTAGCAACAACTACTGTATATCCAACAGCACCACAAAATGATGTTGAAGGGGCAAAAAAAGAGTTATTAGCATTAATTAAAAAATACAATATAAATATGATAGCAATTGGAAATGGAACAGCATCTAGAGAATCTGAAATGTTTGTATCTGATATAATAAAAAAAGCGGACCATGAAGTATTTTATGCAATTGTAAGTGAAGCGGGAGCATCTGTATATTCTGCATCAAAGCTTGCAACAGAAGAATATCCTGATATAAATGTATCTCTAAGAGGAGCAATATCTATTGCAAGAAGATTACAAGATCCACTAGCAGAACTTGTAAAAATAGATCCAAAAGCAATAGGAGTAGGACAATATCAACATGATGTTAATCAAAAAAGATTAAATGAAAGTTTAACAGGAGTTGTAGAAGATGCAGTTAATAAAGTTGGTGTAGATGTAAACACAGCAACACCATCACTTTTATCTTATGTTTCTGGTATTAACAAAACAATTGCTGGAAACATTGTAAAATTTAGAGATGAAAATGGAAAAATAAAAGAAAGAAGAGAGTTGTTAAAGGTTCCCAAGCTAGGAAAAGCTGCTTTTGAACAATGTGCAGGATTTATAAGAATATATGATGGAAAAAATCCATTAGAAATAACAGCTGTACACCCAGAAAGTTATGAGGCTACCGAAAAACTTCTAGATAAAGTAGGCTACAAAAAAGAAGATATAAAAGATAGAGAAAAATTAAAAGAAATAAAAGTAAAATTAAATAGCTTAAAAATAGATAATATTGCAAAGGAATTAGAAATTGGTGAATTAACTCTAAAGGATATAATTTCTGAATTATCAAAACCAGGAAGAGATCCAAGGGAAGACATGCCAAAGCCAATATTAAGGTCTGATGTATTAAAATTTGAAGACTTAAAAGAAGGTATGGTGTTAACTGGAACAGTAAGAAATGTAATAGACTTTGGAGCTTTTGTAGATATAGGAGTAAAACATGATGGACTAGTACATATATCAGAACTATCTGATAGTTTTGTAAAAAATCCAAGAGATGTTGTTGCAGTTGGAGATATTGTTAAGGTAAAAGTATTAACTATAGATACAGAGAAAATGAAAGTAGGACTTTCAATGAAATTATAATAAAAAATGCACCCAAAGGTGCATTTTTGTTACATATATTTATTTTTAATTTCCTCGATTGCATCGTAATGATTATGTAAAATATCTAAGAAAACATCTGCTATTATAGGATCAAATTGTGTTCCCTTATTCTTTTCTAATTCTCCTATTACAATATCTAATGGTAAAGAATCTCTGTAAGTTCTTTTTGATGTCATAGCATCAAAGCTATCTGCAACAGCAGCAATTCTTGCTAAATATGGAATGTTTTCTCCTTCTAATTTTCCAGGGTAGCCCCTTCCATCATATCTTTCGTGATGATGCTTTACTATTGGAATTATATCTTGAAAAATTGATGCGTTAGATAAAATATGTGCTCCAATAGATGGATGATTTTTTATTTCAGAGTATTCGTCATCTGTAAGTTTTGCATTTTTTAACAATATACTGTCTGGGACACCAATTTTGCCTATATCATGGAATAATCCACCAACTTTTAATTTATGAAGTTCTTCTTCTGGTAAACCTAAATATTTTCCAATTAATACAGAATATTCTGAGACTCTGTCGGAATGACCTCTAGTATAAGTATCTTTAGCTTCAACAGTATATCTTAATGTTTCTACTGTTTCTAAATATGCTTTCTCTAATTTTTCGTTTGTATCTTTTAATTCTGCATTTATTTTTTTTATTGTATTCATTTGTTCAATAGCTTTTATACCTGATTCAACAAGTAAAAGCAATTGATCAAATTTATCACTTTTTTCGCAGTAACCTTGGATGTCTAATCTTTTTATTGTTTCTAATGGTGGAGCTAAATCTTTATGACCTGTTAAAAGTAATATATATAATTCTTGATTAAATTTACGAATTTCTTCTACTACTTTATCACCATGAATAGGAGTCATAATAAAGTCAAGAAGCATTAAGTCAAAGTGTTCATTTTTTATCTTTTCGATTGCTTCAAGAGGATCTGTAACTCCAGTAAATTGATAGCCAGAACGTTTTAAAAATATAGATAAAGAATCTAAAATTCCTGGTTCATCATCTACTACTATTATTTTATAACCATTAGAAGATTGTTCAGCAATATTTTTTCTCATATGCTTTGCACCTCCAATTTATAACAATTATATTAATAAAATAACAGAAAAGCAAGAGAAATTTTAAAAAATATGAAAAATGTGTTACTAAATAATAATTTTATATAATTTTAGTGGCTGGCGTCTCGACAGCCCGTGAGAATTAAAATATTGTAGAGATGTTCTTAATATTTGTAATAAATCTATAAATTCTATTAATTAACATCTCTGTAGATTAGAATGCTCACGGGGCGTCGAGACGCCGTCACCTACATATAAATTTTATTTTTTTATTCAAAACTATTAACCAGTAACAGAATGGTTAATTCAAAGGTATTGTAATAATAAATTTTGTACCTTTTCTCTCTTCTGATTCAAATGTCATATTACCATTAAAATGAGCTCTTATATTTGAATAGGACATGAATAATCCAAGTCCTGTTCCATTTTTTCCTTTAGTTGTTATCATTTCATTGAATAATTTATCTTGAACCTTCTTTGGAATTCCGCTTCCGTAATCTTGTATAATAAATATTATATTATTTCTACTCATTTTTATAATAAAGTCTATATGTTTATTTTGTTTTCCATTATATGCTTGAATAGCATTTGAAATTATGTTGTTTATTACTTGTACTAAACTATTTATATTACCTCTTATTGAAATTGTATCTGGCACCAAAAGAGATGTATTTAACTCAACTAAAGCATTTTTTAATTCATGTTTCATTAGAACATCTATGTAGGTTAATAATTCTTTTAAAGTGAAACTATCACCGTTAGATTCTGTAAAAGCAACAGCCTGTCCTTTAACGGCTGTAATTACATCAGACATATAAGATACGTGAGTTTGTATTTTGTCAATCCACGAATTCATATCTTTTACAATTGCGTGATGATCTTCATTTGTGACAGTAGGGTCTCCAATAGATATATCGTATTCTTTTGTTAGGTCTTTTAAACCTTCAGCAGCTCCAGAAATAGACATAATAGGGGTCTTTAAGTTATGTGCAATACCACCTATCATTTGACCAAGGGATGCTAAACGTTCTTTTTCCATAAGCATTCCTTGATTTTCTTCAATAGTTTTCATATCTCTTATATGTTGAGTAACATCTTTTAACAAGATTAGACAACCTAAAAAGTCGTTCTTAGAGAATATTCCGTTAACTTCAATATTAAAATATTTATTAACAATTTGAAAATCTTTTTTATATAAAAACATTTCTGTAGAAGTTTTACATTTTTTTAAGATTTCTTTTATTGATTCTATATCTAAATTTGGTAAATTGTTTTTTTCTATAAATTCTATAAAGTTTTGGTTTCTTATTATGTTTGATTGTAAATGAAAAGTTTGCAAGAAAGTATGATTAAAATCTGTAACAACATTATCTTCATTTAAAACAATAAAACTATCTGACATTCTATCAACTATTCTTTGTATAGCTATTGGAGATACACTTAAAAATTTAAACTTAAATATTGCAAGAGAATAGCAGATAAGTGTTGCAGTAAAGAATATAGGTGTTAAATAAATTGTTGAATGTACAACTTTAGTAGTTGTTAATACATTGGCTATAATAGGAAATAATGAGCCAAGTAATAACAACAAAGATTGTCCAGAGAAAAATCCGGACGATTTCAAAGTTTGTCTAAATATATAATAAATTCCTACTGCGAAAAGTATTAAAGTATATGTATCCCATATTTGAAATATAATACCATATTCGTTAACAGATAAATCTATAGAGTAATTTTTATAGAACAAATGATGTAAGTCATTAGTCCATAAAAATGCAAGACCTATTATTGGTATAATAACTAATAAAATATATTTATTAGTTAATTTTATTTTTGAATGGTAAAAGATAATTCCCAAAAAGAAAAATGATATAGGGAGTATACAATTACCAATATAAACAATATAATCAAAATAAATTGGTTCTATATTCAATGGCCTAGATAACATTATTTGCAAACTTAAGAAAGTACAGCATATAATCATTGCAAAATCAAGTGCCAAAAAAGCTGTTTTTAACTGATTTCGTTTTATTCTTTTTTTTACTATGTTAAAAGTAATAATACAAATTAAATCTGATAAGATTAGTGCAATAAGTGTAATAGGATCTGTTAATAACATAATGAAACCCTCCTTAATTTAAATAACCTATATTTTTAAAATAGTCTAAAAATTGTTTAAAGTAATTTAAATCTATTTTAGGCCATTTGAAATTATTTTTTTCTAAAAATTTATTAGAAAATTTTGCATCTGGAACAACATCAAATATAAGATTTAAGTCCCTATTCGAATCTAAATCTGGTATTATCCCAGAAACATCCATTTTTTGCATTTCATTTTCTATTAAATTAGATAATCTATCCTTAAACATTTCATCACTTACAAAGCAAATATTATAGTTCAATTTATTTAAGAAAACAATAACATTTGAAAAAGTGATTAAGTTATTATTAAAAATATGAAAAACATTAAAATTATTTTTTGTACATACTATTTTTACAATAGCATCTGCACAAAAATCTACAGGTGAAAAATCTATAGCATGCTTCATAAAGCTATCTGGTAGCATACCAATTGCTATAAATGATTTTAGTCTATTTAAATATGCATTATCTGAAAAGTTTACTTGGAATTTTCCGTCTGAATATCTATTAAATATATTTCCTAAACGCAATACCGTTGCGTTTAATCCTTTGGATATTGCTTCTAAAACCAATACTTCTGATTTGAATTTTGTATAGATATATGCATTATCTAAATTTTGTTCTACAAACAAATTTGTTTCCTTAAATAATAGTTGAGAATGGCTATTATCAAATTTACTAATACCAGAAACGCTAATTGTAGAAATATGATAAAGCTTTTTCTTAATTTTCATACAAAAATCAATTATATTCTGAGTTCCTTCAATATTTATATTATTGAATGCTTCCATATCTCCATAGTGCTTTACTAAAGCAGCACTATTAATAACACAATTTATATTGCTTTCTAAATTGCTTATATGTTTATTTTCTAATCCAAGATTTTTAAGAGTAATATCGCCATTTATAACAATAATTCTTTTTCCAAAAAATTTATCATATTTATTTCCAAAATAATAGTTTAAAGTTTTTTGTAATCTGTCCATATTAGATACTGAAGGTTTACTTCTAACTAAACAATAAACAGTGGCTTTTGTAGTAGTAAGCAAATTATCTAAAATATGTGAACCTAAAAATCCGGTTGCTCCCAATAGAAATACTCCATGGGGTTTCTTTTTATGTATTATATGAGGTAGGTTCTTTTCAGTATTAATAGAAATTAATTTATGGAGATTTGTATAGTTGTAATCAATATCAACCTCAAAGTTATTCTTTTTTAACTTTTTCTTTGCTAATTGTTCAATAGTTGGATTAGCAAAGATATCGCCATAATTTATTTTTATATCATGTTGAAGTGCTTCAGTTTGAAATTTTATTGCAGTTAAAGAATCTCCACCAAGTTCAAAGAAGTTGTCTGTAATACTTATCTTCTCTTTACTAAATAATTTACTCCATATTTCGCATAATAATTTTTCAGTCTTATTTGTTGGAGCTATATAAATTGAATTTTCTTTTATATGTGGTAAAGGTAATTTTTTAGTATTAATTTTGCCGTTTACTGTTAAAGGAAAACTATCTAAATTTATAAAGAAATTTGGTATCATATAAAATGGTAATTTATACTTAAGAAATTGTTTTATATCTGTTGTTAATATCTTTTCATTTGATATATAGTAAGTTACAATTGAATTCTTATAAACAGTAGAGAAAGATTTACTTATTTGAGGATGCCTACTTACAACATAATCAATTTCATTTAATTCAATTCTATATCCGTGAAGTTTTATCTGATTATCCATACGACCAATAAAATGAATATTATTATCATTTCCAATATATGCTATATCTCCTGAAGAATACATATTTAAAGTATTATCAAAGATATCATTTTTAAATGCCTTCTTTGTTTTTGTTTCGTCATTTAAATAGCCAATTCCAACCCCATCTCCAGAAATATAAAGTTCACCGGGTACATTAGTTGGACATAATTTACCTTGAGACAATATATAAACACGATTATTATATAAAGGTTTTCCTATAGGAACAACATGTGTATTTGAAAGATCTTTTTTATACACAAAGGCTGTTGCACATATTGTGGTTTCAGTAGGACCATAACCATTTACAATAATAATTTCAGGATTCAAATCTATATATTTATTTAAAGTAGTATTGGTAATAGATTCTACTCCTACTAATAATTTGTTTATCATTCTATAGGCTTTTTCACTTAAAATAGAATGGACTTCATTAAGAATATTAGGCGGTATATATAATGCAGTAATTTTATTTTTTATAATATTTTCACAATAAAGAGAAATATCTGTTATTATTTCTTCGGTATTAAATATTAGAGTACTGCCATTTAATAAAGGTATGAATATCTCCCAAATACTTACATCAAACGCTATATTAGTTGAGGATAAAAAATTATCTTCACTAGAAATGCTATTATTATAATATTGGTTAAAACTATATACAAAATTAATTAGGTTTTTATGAGAAATTTTCACTCCTTTTGGTTTTCCTGTTGAGCCAGATGTATAAATTACATAGGCCATACTGTTTGAATTAATATTAATTCTTAGATTATCAGTATTTTTGTTTAAATCTAAGGAATTTATATTTATTGAATTTTTTATTTGTAGTTTGGAAGCGGAATTATTGTTTATAATTATATATTTTGCTGCACTATTATTTATCATATAAGATAATCTGTCTTTAGGATAACCTATATACATTGGCATATACACAGCACCACATTTTAAAATTCCCCAAATAGATATTATTAAATCTAATCCTTTTTCCAGGCAAACTCCGATAATGTCTCCTTGTTTAACTCCTTTTTTACATAGAAAGTTTGCTAAAGAATTTGATTTTTCATTTAATTCTTTATATGTTAATTTATTATTTTTGCAAACAACCGCGATATTATCTAAATTATTGTTTGATTGTTCTTCAAATAAATCCACAAGATTTTTTTCTTTAGGATAATCTAAGGCTGTATTATTAAAATCATTCAAAAGTTTATTTTTTTCGTCTGGAGTAACTATTTCTATATTATTTAATTTTATATTAATATCTTCAGTTACTTGTTTTATAATATATAAAATTCTAGCATGTAAATTTTTTATATCTTTTTCATCATATTTAGTAATTTGATAATCATATGCAATTTTTATAGAATCATTTTCATTCCACTCATACATATGTATATCCAAGTCATCAGTTGTTGTTTTGTTAAATGTCCAAGATGTTGTATGATTTAAAGCTTCTTCGTTTTTATTCATTTTTGTTATTTGATATGAATAAAGAACATTATATAGCTTAGGCAAAGAAGAATCTGCTTTTCTTAAATCTTCCAAAATATAATGAAAAGAGTATTTCTGATGTCGAAGTAAAGACATAGAATTTACTGCAATTTCTTTTAAATTGTTTATGAAAGTTTCGTTATTTTTTAAATTTATTTTTAAAGGTAATGTATTAATAAACATGCCGGTAGTTTGTTTTTCTTTAAAATTACTTCTATTTAGTATTGGTGTCCCAATAACAAATTCATCAAGTCTTGAAACACGTCCTAAATAAACAGCGAATATAGTCATAAAGAAATTATATATTGATATTTTATTTTCTTCGCAATATTTTCGTAATTTTTCTAAAAGTTTTTTATCCACATCTAAAGATAATCTTTCTGCATAAATATCATTAGCAGTTGAAGATGATTCTTTTGTAGATGGTATAGTTGCAATTTCTGGTATACTTGTAAATACATTGTTCCAATATTCTTTATCTTTTTCGAATTTTGAACTATTTATATAATCAATTTCAGTCTGTAGGTAGGTTTTATATGATAATTTTGTATCTTTAATATATGTTTCTTTCTTTTTTAGCTTATCATAAATAAGCGCAATATCATTAGCAACCAGTCCATTAGTCCAAGAATCAGATATAATATGATGACTATTTATTACAAATCCACCATGATTATCAGGATACTTAAATAGAACTATTTTAAATAATTCTGAGTCTAGAAAATCAAATATTTCAGAAGAAATTCGTTCTTCCAAATGTTTTTGCTCAACTTCATTTTTTATATCTACAATTTTAAAATTAATATAAGCAAGTTTAGAAAAATACTGCTTAACTTCTCCATCGACTAAATGCAATTTGATTTTAAAGCTATCATTATTTTGTAGAAAAATATTTATAGCTTTATTTAGTAAATTAAAATCTATTTTTTCATTACTAAAAAAAGTACCACATACATTATTTACATTAGTATTTTTATAATACTGTTCCATAAGCCATATGGCTTTTTGTGGAGCAGATAATTCATAATATGTATTCATAATTAACCTCACTTCAACATCCTGTATTAAATATAATAATACATTGTAGATTATATATGTAAAAAGAATTAAAATAAAGCTTTTTGTAGATTTGTAATAAAAATTATATATAATTGTAATATTTGTGTAATAATTTGAAGGTTAGAATTTGGATGTTAGTGGTCAGATACAATAATAGCAATTAGAAAAAACATTAAAATTTGCAGAGGATTATTTACACAAATTCGTTTACTTGAATATTAATAGTTCTTGTAGAAAACTGCATATAGAACACATGAAAAAATATATGATATGCTTCTATTGTCACGTTATAAGGTTAAATAAATGTGCTTGGTAACAAAAAAATAGCGGAAAAGCATAAAATTTCACATTTTTGATTGACAATAAAGAAAAAACATGTTATTATTATTAATGCGTTTAGCAAATGGGTCAGTAGCTCAGCTGGATAGAGCACAGGCCTTCTAAGCCTGGGGTCGGGGGTTCGAACCCCTCCTGGCTCACCACTTTCAGAGATTAGCGAGAAAAACTCTAACAAAATGTTACTTAAACAGGCATTTTGCTAGAGTTTTTTCAGTTACAAAATACAGAATATTTGTTAAAAGCTTTGATAAATAAAATATGGGATAGTTGTATTAAATATTTTAAATTTAAAAAATATATAACATATATTTAAATGCTTTCAGTTATCTTTTTACAATAAAGTTATAGCTTAAAAAATATTTAGTTTTTTTTATATACAATAAAAATACTACAGAAGCGTTACAAAAATATTAAATTTACGTTAAATTTATACAATTTTGTTTCTTTTATGTTACAATAATATTGGATTATTGTAATATAAAGGGAATAATTATGGGATTTTATGATGAAAAAGATAATTTGTTGAATGCTGAAAGTGCTATGAATAGCGTTACAGCTAGATTTAATGAACAACTAAAGCAGTTTGATACACAAACCTTAAATATAACATATGCATTGTATTATTTTAGAAAATTTAAGGTAGAAAATAAAGACAACAATGAATATGATTTTAAAGAAAAATGTTCAAAAGAAATTAAGAATAAATTTAATATAAATTGTAGTCCAGAAAATGTTGATTCTTTTATTGCAACATTTAGCGAAAAAGCAAAGCCAGTATTAGACTTTATAGAAAATTATAAAGAAGAATTACTTAATACATATATGAAATATAGTTCTGTACTTCGTTGTGCAATAAGTGATGGAAGTGTTGATAAAATAGAAGCTGTGCATAATAGAGCAAATCAGTTTGAAAATGAAATGGTAAATGGGATCTTTGCATCATCAGGATTTAATGATTTAGAAAACTATATTGGAAGGGCTTCTTCAGAAGGAGAAAAAGGATATGGAATGAGAGTTAATGGATCTGTTGTAGTATATCCTGATAGTCCTTTTAAAGATATTGAAGAACAACAGGATAGTCAAAATTTACTGCTTCAAAAAAATGCATATGTATATTCTATGGATGCAAGCAAATTTGAGCCTGTTGTAGATTTTGAAATGGGAAGAGATGGAAGATATAATCTACAATTTGGGCAGGAATGGATTTCTAGAAACGAAAGTTTAGAGTGTGAAAAAGAAACTTTTGATAGAGTACCAAGAGATATGCTAGAAAGAAAGCAAATATTTTATAGAAAACAAAGAATACCAGATGAAAAAATAGATTTTCATTCTAAAAGGGAATTTTTAGATAAATATTCAAAGCTAATATCAAGTGATAAATTGGTATATGTAAATGGTGAATTTAATATACATTCAATTTCTGAACTATTATACGATGAAAAGACACAACCTATTGGTAAAAATATTACTTCAAGTATATTTAGTATGGCAAAAGATGAAAAATCAAGAGATATAGTTGCAGGTCAAAAAGAAGTAAAGACAAACTA
>JAEEGL010836488.1_pt1 | contig 13500 bp, 10 predicted proteins | sample 9134231 | NCBI WGS metagenome assembly JAEEGL01 (sample SAMN16246548, study PRJNA631951) | gut metagenome | biome: gut microbiome; feature: rumen; material: fiber-attached | host: Bos | place: Iran: Karaj | collected 2018-10
GAAATCCAATCTTATTGTGGCATATTTCTTTATAATATCAATATTTGATAATTGTTTGTTTTCATGATTTAAGATATGAGTTAGTCTTCCATCAAAATAAGCTGGAAAAGAGTTACCTTTTGGATCTATTAATGAATAAGTCATATCGTTTTCTTTTAAATTAAGTATATTACCTTTTATTATCATGTTTTCTACACGGCCATATGCTAGTACTTCTATGTTTGGATAAGTATTAAATGTTTTTGCATAAGTGTTTATAAAGTTTATTATTTCTTCTCCCGTTAGTTCTACTGATAAGGTAATTACTTTTACATTCATTTTATATAAATAATAAGCTGTATATATATTAAAGACATTTAGTCCATAATTACCAATTATATTTTCATGTTCAGTATAATCAAAATAGTCACTTACAATTGTTTTTCTTTCTAAACTATTAGTTGGTTCATATAATACGCGAGGTAACATATAATATGTGTTATCTTTAAAACGATAGCTTTTATAAGTTTGTAGATTATCTATATAAAGTCTATTTACATTTAATCTATCTGCAGTAGATATTTGATCATCTGTTTTTCCGTATACTGATATTCCTGTTTCCATATTAGGTGTTATTTTATCTAAGATTACTTTGTTTATTAAAATCTCATTATTTACTTTCATTCTTACATTCATAAGGTTGGTAGTCAATGCTCTTCTTAGTTCGTTTATTTCTTTTATATTTATAAAGATACCGTCATCGCTATCAATTATTGTCGCGGTACTTACAAAAGGTGTTTCTCCTAGTTTTTCTACTTGTTCTCTTATTCTAGAAACTGTTATAGGAGCAGTAGTTGCCATTTGAACTACTTGTCCATCTACTTGTAATGAATTAGTACCATCTGAGATAACCATATTTAATGGTTGGCCAAGTTTGGCTGTTACTTTGAAAATTACAGATACTTTTCTTGGTGGTAATATTTTAAGATTTGTCATTAATTTGTGATCTAGAGTTTTGCATACTAGATCTTTTTCTGTTAATTCTACTTTATTATCTACATAGCATATTCCACCAGCTGGAATAGTATTAGTTAATTTACCTGACTCATCATATAAATAGTTAAGAATTAAGCCTTTACCAGATTGTAAGAATCTAATACCATCTTCTTGATTTAATTCTTTATCTACTTGTATTTTGATTTTATCTTTTGTTATTTCTAATACTTTTCCTATTTCTAAACCAATATGATTTGGATTATCTCTATTCATTAATTCATCATCTGTACAGTTAAATAATCTTCCATCTGTGAAGCCTCTATTAAATATAGTTTTTAATTCTTCTGTTTCTTTTTCTAAGTCTGGATTTTGATTATAACTATCTATTAGTTTACGGTAATATCTAGTGATGAATCCTACATATTCTGGGCTTTTCATACGTCCTTCTATTTTAAAACTTGTTATAGATGAGTCTAATAACTCAGTAAAATGTTTTGATGTATTTAATTCTTTTGTACTTAGTAAATATTTATTATCTTCTATTGTTCTATCATCTTTTTTTAAGGAATAAGGTAATCGACAACTTCCTGTACATTCTCCTCTATTTCCACTTCTTGAGCCTTGCATACTACTCATTAAACAGCAACCAGAGTAACTTATGCAAAGTGCTCCATGTATAAAAACTTCTTTTTCTATTGGAACTTTTATATCTTCTATCTCTTTTAGTGATAATTCTCTTGAAAATACTACTCTTTTTACGCCTAATTTATGAAATAATTCGGCTGTTTCTTTAGCAGATGTATTTGCTTGAGTTGAAGCATGAACTTCTAAGTTTGGATATTTTTCTCTTACTAGACAAAGCATTCCAAAGTCTTGAATTAGGACTGCATCTACTCCTATTTTATGTAAGAATTCTATTTGTCCTAGGAACATTGGTACTTCATCGTCTTTTACTAATGTATTCATTGTTACATACATTTTTACACCATATAAATGACATAGTTTTAGACCTTGAATTAATTCTTCGTTAGTAAAATTAGCTGCAAACTTTCTAGCTCCAAAGTTTTGGCATCCTAAGTATACAGCATCTGCTCCATTTGCGATAGCTTGTTCTAATGAGGCCATATCTCCAGCAGGTACTAGTAATTCATGTTTCATATTATCACCTTCTATTAAAGTATAACATAATAAAAAAGGTTATTACTAACCTTTCTTTTAATAGTTTTCTGCTTTTACTTCAAAGTAACTTTGTGGATGAGCACATACTGGACATACTTTTGGAGCTTTCTTACCAATTACAATATGTCCACAGTTACGACAAATCCAAATTGTGTCTTCATCTTTTGAGAATACTACTTCATCTTCAATGTTCTTTAATAGTTTTCTATATCTTTCTTCATGATGTTTTTCTATTTCACCTACTGCTCTAAATTTAGCTGCGATTGCTTTAAATCCTTCTTCTTCTGCAGTTTTTGCGAATTCATCATACATGTCTGTCCATTCATAGTTTTCTCCGTCTGCTGCATCATTTAAGTTAGTTACTGTGTCTGGTACTTCTCCTCCATGTAGTTCTTTAAACCACATTTTAGCATGTTCTTTTTCATTGTTAGCTGTTTCTTCAAATAAAGCAGCTATTTGCTCATATCCATCTTTCTTTGCTTTACTTGCATAATAAGTATACTTATTACGAGCTTGTGATTCTCCTGCGAATGCAGTCATTAAATTTTGTTCTGTTTTTGATCCTTTTAATTCCATTTCTTTACCTCTTTCTTTCATAATTTTATTATAACATTAAAATATTTTTTTATAAACATCTCGATATGATTTTACTGTGATAAATTTAATGTCTTTTCTTACTTCTTTTGGTATATCATCTAAATCTTTTTTATTTTCTTCTGGAATAAATATTTTTTTAATATCAGAACGATGAGCACCAATTGTTTTTTCTTTTAAACCTCCTATAGGCAATACTCTTCCTCTTAGTGTTATTTCTCCAGTCATTGCTAAAGACTTATCAACTGGCTTATTAGTGAACAAACTTACTAAAGCAGTTGTAATAGCAATACCTGCTGATGGTCCATCTTTATTAATGGCTCCTTCAGGAACGTGAATATGAATATCGTTATCCTTAAATATATCAGAATCGATTTTGAATTCTTTAGCATTTGCTTTTATATAGTCAAGGGCAATATGACAAGATTCTTGCATTACTTCTCCTAGTGAACCAGTTAAAACTAGTTCTCCTTTGCCTTTAAATATGTTTACTTCTATTGGTAATGTGTCTCCACCAAATGCAGTATAAGCTAATCCATTTACTACGCCTACTTCTTCTTTTTTATCTACAGACATATAGTTATATTTCTTCTTACCTAATAGTTCTTCTATTTGCTTATCATCAATTATGAAGAATGTTACATCTTTATCTAATAAAATCTTCTTTACTATTTTTCTTAATAAAGTTGCGATTATTCTTTGTAACTCTCTGACGCCAGCTTCTTTTGTATAATACCTAATTAATGTCATTAATGAACTATCTGGTATTTGTACTTGTAATGAAGTTAGTCCATGTTCTTCTAGTCCTATTGGTACTAGATAGTTTTTAGCAATATCTAGTTTTTCATATTCTGTGTAACTACTGATATTTATTATTTCTAATCTATCTCTTAATTCATATGGAATTTGTTCTACATAATTAGCTGTTGCGATAAACATGACACTTGATAAATCAAATTCTTCTTCAATATAGTGATCTGAAAATCTAGCATTTTGTTCTGGATCTAATACTTCTAGAAGAGCACTTGCTGGATCTCCTTTTATATCTTTAGTCATTTTATCTATTTCATCTATTATGAATACTGGATTAGTAGTACCTGCTTTTCTTATTCCTTGGATAATTCTACCCGGGTTTGCTCCGATATAGGTTCTTCTATGTCCAACTATTTCTGCTTCATCATTAATTCCACCGACACTTATTTTGGCAGCTTTTCTTCCTAAACTTTTAGCAATACTAATAGCAAGGGATGTTTTACCAACACCAGGTGGGCCCACTAAGCATAATATTGGACTACGTAAGTTATTGGTATTTTGTTTTACTGCTAGATACTCTAAGATACGTTCTTTTACTTCACTTAAAGCATAATGAGATGAGTCAAGTACTGTTTTTACTTTATTTAAATCATCTGTATCTTTAGTAAAGTGTTTCCAGGGAAGATTTAACATCCAATCTAGATATTCTCTTACCATTCCTAATTCTGGAGAATTAATATTTAATGATTCATATTTGTCTATTTCTGATTTTATTTTTTCTTTTATTTTTGGTGAACATTTTAATTTAGACAGTTTATTTTTTAATTTTTCTAATTCACTATCTTTAGTATTACCATCGCCTAGTTCTTTTTGCATGGCTTTGATTTTTTCACGTAAAAAGTATTCTTTTTGTGTTTCGTTTAATTCATCTTCTACTTCACTCTCTATTTTTTGTTCCAATTCAACTAATTTTAGATCTTTCTTCATATCAGATATTAAATATTTAGTTCTTTCTATTGGATCAATTGTTGTTATATACTTTTTCTTTTCTTCATAACTTATTGGTAGAAAACTAGCTACTAAATCACATAGATCATTTAAGTTATCTACATGTTCTATTTGCGTAATAATAGCATTACCCATGTATGGTACTTTATTAATATAATCTTCTACTGATTTAATTAATATTGTGTAAAAGTTATTGGTTTCGTCTGTTTCTAAAAATTCTACTTCTCTATAAGAAGCTTTATAAAAAATTCCATCTTCTTGATAGGCAAATAATTCTACTCTATCTAGTCCTTCCATTACTAGTCTTGTTTTTCCATTTGGAACATTCATGCGCATTTTGATACGGCCTAATACTCCGTATTTTGGAAGTGATGTAATATCTTTACTATTGCCGATTGGATTGACGATTAGACATAGATTATCTTCAATATGTTCTACTATATCTACCATCTGTCTATCATAATTATTGTCATATTCCAATCTTATTTCGTTATTTGGGAATATTACCATATCGTTTACAATTAGAACTAATAATTTATTATCCATGGTAAACCGCCTCCCAAATATTAAATATGCTTACTATTATAACGGATATTTTTATTTTTTCAAGGAATTATTCACAAAAAAAGAAGTAATTTTAATTATTACTTCTTATTTATTTAATTCTTTTAATTTTTCTACAGTTTCTCTTATTTGTAAATCATATTTTATCATGTCTAATCCACCGAAATTGTTTAAGAATTCATCTTTTTCCATTTGATATTTTTTAGCTAATTCTTCAGCTTCTTTTTCGGCTTTTTTATCGTCAACTTCGATTTTTTCTTTTTTAGATATTTCTTCTAACATTAAACGATATAATACGTTGGAATAAGCTTCTTTTTCCATTTGAGCTCTTAGAGCTTTTTCATCACTACCAGTGAATTGATAATATACTTCTAATGAGATACCTTGCATCTTCATTTGTTCTTCGAATCTTCCGATTAAACGATCTACTTCTTCTTCAACCATTTCTTCTGGAATATCTACTTCTACATTTTTAGATACTGCTTCAAGTAGTGCATCTACATATTTATTTTCATTATCTAATTCTTTTTGAGCTTTAATAGAATTCTTTATTTCTTCTTTTAATTTCTTTTCAGAATCTACACCTTCCATACCTAAATCTTCAAAGAAATCTTCATCTAATTCACGAGTTACTTTTTGTTTGATTTCATTTACTTTTACTTTGAATACTACTTTAGCTCCTGCTAGATCCTTTGCTCCGTAATCTTCTGGGAATTCAAGATCTAAGTCTTTTTCTTCGCCAGTTTTCATACCGATTACTTGTTCTTCAAAGCCTGGTATAAATGTATGTGAACCAATCTCTAGTGAATAGTTTTCTCCTTTTCCACCATCGAAGGCTACTCCATCTTTAAATCCTTCAAAGTCGATAATAGCAACATCACCATTTTCAACTTTTCCTTTTTCTTTAGTTACTAATTCAGTATATCTTTCTAATAAATGTCCTAGTTCATGATTAACTTCTTCATCTGTTACTTCAACTTTTTCTGGTTTAATATTTAATCCAGAATATTTTTTAACTTTTACTTCTGGTGCAGTAATAATAGTAAATGTAAATTCTACTCCTGATTCATCAATACCAGTTATATTAACACTTGGTTTTACTACTGGAACTAATTTAGAATCAGACATAGCTTTTATATATCCTTCTTGTACTAAGCTATCTGCTGCATCTAAGTATAATGATTCTTTACCAAATTTCTTTTCAAAGACATTTCTTGGTACTTTTCCTTTTCTGAAACCATCTACTTTTACTGTCTTTTGTCTTTTAGCGAAAGCAGCATCTTGAGCTTTTTTCCAATCTTCTCCTTCAAATTTTACTTTTACTTCATGAACATTACTATTTTTCTTTTCTTCTTTCTTTTCTACTTTCTTAGTTGTTTTCTTCTTTGTTTCTTTTTCTTCTTTTGCCATGTTATCCCTCCAACGTCTAATATTATACATTATATTTTTAGATAAGACAATAAATACTTTGATTTATTAATATAAAAAAGTAATCTTATTTTTTTTGATTACTTTTTCTTTTTATTGGCTAATAATACTATAAATCCTATTAATGAAATAATGAAAACTACTCCTAATATTATTTCAATTGGATGAGTTTTTACTTCATTAACATCCATACTGGCTATTCCTTTAAAAATACCAATGGTTCCTAGTATTGGAAATAACACTGCTAAAACTATTCCGTAAAAAATCAGTAAGAAGATAGATGTTTTTTCTTCTGTTTCTGGTGTTTCTGATGTTTCTTCTTCTATTTTATTTATTATTTCTTGTTCTTTATCTGTTACCTCTTGTGTTGCACCTGTTACTTCTGTTACTTCATTTGTTACTTCTTTTATTTCATTTGCATTATCATCTTTCATATTATTACCTCTATTATGCATTGTAACATAGTTATTATAATATTTGTAGTTTTTTTACTTTTTCTTCTGTTTTTTCTTGCCAAGCTGAAGCTTGTACTTCAGCTATGTGTTTTTTACCTAATAAAAGCATTAATACTCTTGATTGGCCTATACCTCCTCCAATAGAGAATGGCACTTCTTCAGTTATTACTTTTTTATGGAATGGTAGTTTTAATCTGTCCATTGCGTCTGCTTTAGCTAATTGATCAAGTAAAGCATCTTTGTCTACTCTAATACCCATTGAACTTAATTCTATTGCTGAGTCTATTGCTTCATCATAAACGAGTATATCTCCATCTAATTTCCAATCATCATAGTCTGGACTTCTGTGGTCATGAATTTTTCCACTTTTTAATTTATCTCCAATTCCTATTATAAATACTGAACCATATTTTTTAGTTATTATATCTTCTCTTTCTTTTGGTGTTAAATCAGGATACATATCTTCTAATTCTTGAGTAGTTACAAAAGTAATATCATCAGCTAATTCTTGTTCTCTCATTCCATATTTTTCATATACTAAGTCAGAAGTTTTCTTTAAAGCTCTATAGATACTTCTAACTGTATCTTTTAAATACTCAACTGTTCTATCTTCTTTTGATATTACTTTTTCCCAATCCCATTGTTCTACATACATAGAATGAACTCTATCTACTTCTTCATCTTGTCTAATAGCTTTCATATCAGTATATAATCCTTTATGCATAGGAAATCCATATTTACCAAGAGAGTCTCTTTTCCATTTAGCTAAGCTATGTACTACTTCAAAGTCTTCTCCTTCTTTACTAAATAAAACAGCTTTTTCTACTCCGCTTAGTCTATCTTGTAGTCCACTACTTGATTTTACAAATAATGGAGATTGTACTTTTATTAAGTCTAATTCTTTTTCTAATTCTTCTTCAAATATTCTTTTAATTTCATCAATTAATATTAATGTTTCATAATACGATAAATCTTTCATTTTTTTCTCCTTCTTTCTCTTAATTATTTTTTATTTATTTGTTAGTTTTTAGATACTTGTAGGAATATCTATTTTATTACTTGTACTTGCATAAAATAGATTTAGATTTATCTATTTTATGCTATGAATTATTACCATCTTCCATAACATCACATCCTTTTATTAATATTATTATTTTATTTTTTGTTTTTTCTTTGTACTTTCAATAAATTCTTTTTTTGTAAAAGTTAATGGTATTTCTCTTCCAAAACTTGAATAGTATTTAAACTCTTCTGGTTCCTCAGATAATGTTTCATCTTTTAACATTTTAGTAATTAATGTATAAGACTTTGGATAACATACTCCAAAATGAATTCTACTTCTTGTTGCGAATTCTAATAGTTGATCTTCATCTTTTTGTATTAGTTCAACTTCTGGTAAATATTTAAGTAAATCATCTTTATGATAATGATGATATTTAATTTGAGATTGTAAGTATTCTACTAATCTTTTTCCATATTCATCTTCTAGATATTCTACTTCTTTTGCTTCACTATCAAATTCTTTTTGATGTTCTGCTCCTACTTTATCAACAAAGTCTACATATTTTTTAAAAGTTTCATCACTTTTTCCATATGTATCAATAAAGTCTTGTAATACTTTATCTAGTGAATAAACCTCAAATAAATCTTTAATGTAATAAAGTCCTAAATCACTTATGGCTTTTGTAGTTAAACCATACTTATCATGTAATTCTTTTAGACCTATTATTGTTTCATCATCTGATAATACTGAATATCTTCCTCCAAATCTAGAATAGAATTTTATAAATTCTTTTATTAAAGATTTGTCTATTTCTTGATCTCCAAGTAATGATTTTAAATATTTACCAATTACTAAATCTTTTTCATCTTGTAAAATGTGTTTTTCATCTTCTAATACTTTTTCTAATTCTTTTACATATTCACTTATTAATACCTTTCCTTCTTCCCTTTCTTTAAAATACATATTTACACCCCCTATAAACAAAAATACCCATTTCATCCTACAATAAGGACGAACATGGGTATCCGCGGTGCCACCTTAATTTATTACTTAAAAAAACCATCTATATAAATAGAATGGTTTGTTATTACAGTAATCTCTTTTCTTCAGTTCTAACAAACCTAGTAATATGATAACGGTTTACTTCCGGACTAGTCTACTAAGTGTTAACTTTTCGGTAGTCAGCTCCGAGGTGTTCTTTCGTTTAGGTTCATAGCTTGTTCACACTATACCAAGCTCACTGATATGAATTTCTAAATTACTTTTCCTCATCAACGCAATATAAATATACCACATTTTTATTGTTTTGTCAATTAAGTGTAAATCTCTTATATTTAATTACTTATATTTTTTAAAGAATCTTAAATAAAATATATTATTAATTATTTTCTTTTTACCAAGCTTCGTCATCATTATTAATTGGATTGTTCCCTACAGATGCATATAATTGACTTCTTTAAAATATAATTCAAAGATTTAAATCATTATTTTTTATTAGCACTATATTTTATTAAAAATTTAATAATTCTATTACATTCAATTGTTTCATTTTGTTCAAGAATAATATTATTATTTTTTTTAATAATGTAATGTACTTGCTCATCTATTTTTTGTTCATTTACTTTATCTGGGTATGCAAAAAATATACCACGTGGTTCATAATCAATAAGAGTACTATAGTTATTACCTTTTTTATCTTTAAAAAAAAGACAATAATTAATGTTCCAATATTTTTTTATAAAAAGATTATTAGGATATTCAAAAGTATAAGAAACTTTTTGTAATCTATCTATATCACAATATGGTAGTTTATATATTTTAAAATCTTTCATAAAGCAAATACTATTTTTACAAAAAAATACATTATCCGAATTATAAAACACACAGTTTTTTTCATTTTCTTTTAATATCAAATATATAATCATTATAATTCTTATTACTTCTCCTATTGAAAGAAAAGACAAAGCAAGAATTATAACAAGTGGTGTAAATCTTGCTTGATCTGCATCCTCCATGAAGATAGCTTGTAATAAAATGCATGCTAATATTATTATCATGTACAATATTACTTTAAATATTTTTTTTATTATAATTATACTAAGCTTTTCTTCTTTCATTCATTCTCCCTAATAATTTTTATATCCTGGTAACCAAAAATCTATATTAAACCCAACTTTTATATTAAAGTATCCGCCTCCATCTAGGCCAATATCCGCTGAATCTATAGACAATCCTATAAACATATTATCATCGACTTCTAATATCTAATACCTTTATCATCATATTTATATGATACGTTAGTATTAGTATCATTATTAGAATATGAAGATAACTCTACACCATTTGTCCATGTATAAGTAGCTCCATCAAATGATATCATATTACCTATTGAATCATAAGTAATATTATTACCATCATATATAGTTAATTGATCTTCCCAATTACTATTTGTATAGCTATAATTATACTCTTTAATTATAGCATTATTTGTTAGATTTATTAAAGCTTTCTTTAGTAAATTACCTGACAAATCATATAAATATGTGTATTTATTATATAAATCATAATTAAAAAACAATGCCTTAGCATTGCTTTTATTTTACATATTTCTTGCCTTCTAGAGCAGTAAGGTAGTCTTTATTATAACTATGTATTTTTTCATTTATTAGGTTATCATAATGTTCTTTTAAGAATAAATAGTCTGAAGATTTTTTGTCTATATCTAATGCATTTGTTTTCTTAATTGCTAATAATGATTTAAAGATAAATATTACTAGTTTAGGATCTACTCTACTGTCTTTAAGTTTACCTAATTCTTTTGCTGTTTTTAAGTCTTCTTCTACTATTCTTTTTGCTTCTTTAGAAGCAGTATTATTGAATACTTCTTCTTGTCTATTAGTATTATCTAATAATTCTTTATTTATGTTATATTCTTGTTCTACACGTGAATAATAGTTTTCTACATCTTGTATAGAATGGAAAGATCTTAAATTACTTAGTAGAGATATTCTATCTTTTCTTCTATTAAATCTTTCACTTATACTTATTAATTCCCATATATCTTTATCTTTTAATTGTTGTTTTAAGTCTTTTTCTTTTATACCTAAGTCTAGATAATATTTTTCTAGAGCAGTATATTCTTGTTTTCTTTTTTCTAATATTTCTTTATCAGAATATAATTCTTTTAATTTTCTTTTATTTAGTGCTTTTAATAATCTATTAGATTCAATTTTTTTTATTTGATTAATTACTGAATTATATCTTTCATTTACTCCTATATAAATATCACTAGAAGCTTTTTGATATGCGCTAAATCTTTCTTCTTCAATTTTATTATAATCTACTATTAAATCAGCATTACTTAAGATTTTGTCTTTATGGTTTAATGAATCTAGACAAGAGTTTACTATTTCTTCATAATGATCTTTATTAGTCTTTATTGTATAACCTTGTTCTAAGTCGCTTAAAATATTATCTACTGATAGTAATTCTTCTAATTGAGAAGTTAATCTTTCATTTATACTATAAAAATTATTATCTTTAAAATTAATAATTGGTTTTACTAATAATCTATCAAAATATAGTGGGAAATGAAAAGAAGCTAGTGAAGATAAAGAAATAGGACCAAAAGGACTATTAGTTAATGACTCTAAGCAATTGTTTATTAAAGTATTTTCTTCTGAGTAATTCATTTTATATTGATCTTTTTTAAAATTATTAATATCTTCTTTTAGACCATTTAGATTATCTATTATATATAGTCTTTTACTTGATGTTTTATCTGGTATTATTTCAATGTAATATTTTAATTGTTCATTGATTGCTTGTAATAATTCATTTACTTTTTGATTACCTTCTACAATGTTTCCTATCATTTGATTAGCTCTGTATTCTTTTACTACTTTTTCTAATTCATCTAATAATTGTTTTTCTTCTTTGGTTGCTTGTGATTTTTTATCTACTATTGAATTTAAAACTTTATCATATTTATTATATTTTTCCATATGAACCCTCCTGAGTTCCTATTATAATCACAAAATGTATTTTTATCAATTATTTATTTAATTATGTTTGAGTATATGATAAAATACCTTTATGAAGGAAGTGATTTAGATGAAAAAAACAATACTTACTGGCATTCGTCCAACCGGTAATTTACATTTAGGACATTATTTTGGTGCTGGTAAAACATGGCGTGATGTGCAAGATGAATATAATTTTTATCTAGAGATTGCTGATGTACAAGCCTTAACTGATAACTTTGCTGATCCAGAAAAGGTTCGTAATAATACTTTTGAGCTTACTAAGGATTTACTTGCTTTAGGTATTGATCCTGATAAAGTACATATCTTTATACAAAGTCAAATACCTGAAATTGCTGAACTTACTGTATATTATTCTAATTTAGTTACAGTAGCAAGACTTCAAAGAAATCCAACTGTTAAAACTGAAATTGCTCAAAAGAAAGAATTATTTGGTAATGATGGTGAATCTATTACTTATGGTTTCTTAGGATATCCTGTATCTCAAGCAGCTGATATTACTGCTTTTATGGGAGAAGTTGTTCCAGTTGGTGATGATCAATTACCTTTACTTGAACAATGTCGTGAAATTGTTCGTAAGTTTAATTCTATATATGGTGAGATATTAATAGAGCCTCAACAATTACTTAGTGAAAATACTCGTGTTAAAGGACTTGATGGTAATGAAAAAATGGGTAAAAGTTTAGGTAATGCTATCTACTTAGTTGATGATCCTGATACTATTAAGACTAAAGTAATGGGAGCTGTTACTGATCCTAAAAAGATAAAGAAGGATGATCCAGCTGATCCAGATATATGTATGGTTTATTATTATCATAAATTAGTTAATAGTAATGAAAATAATGAAAAGATATGTAGTGAATGTAAGAAGGGTTCTCGTGGGTGTGTTCAATGTAAAAAAGAATTGATTGAAGCAATGAATGAATTCTTAAGACCAATTCAAGAGAAAAGAAAATATTATGAAGAGAATCCTGATGAAGTTAAAAAGATTCTTGATAAAGGTACAAAAGAAGCTCAAGAGAAGGCTAAAGAAGTTATGAAGAATGTAAAAAAAGCTATGATGATTGATTATTAATCATCTAGCTTTTTTATTTTACTCTATAAGTTGATAGATCTTCTTTAGTCGGTGTCCTAAGCATATTATTTAAATCATTGTTTATTTTGTTCATTGTCCTACGTCTTAGTTCTTCTTGGTTTCTTTGTGTTATAACAATTTCTTTATTTATTTGTTTTGCGGCACTTATGTCGACAGCAAAGTTATTTAATGTAATATTATTAGCTGAAGATCTTCTTTGGATTTCTTCTTTTAACATTTCTTTAAATTCATAACCACGTGATGGCATTATTACTTCTATTAGTCTTTTCATTGTTGACTCTAAATGTCTAGTACTAAAGACTACTTTTTTACCATTTCTAACAGTCATTTCTAATTCTATCTTTCTAGTATGACGCATATTGGCTAAATTATTTCTTATTTCTCTCTTTATATTATCAATTA
>JAEEGL013919956.1_pt1 | contig 13500 bp, 12 predicted proteins | sample 9134231 | NCBI WGS metagenome assembly JAEEGL01 (sample SAMN16246548, study PRJNA631951) | gut metagenome | biome: gut microbiome; feature: rumen; material: fiber-attached | host: Bos | place: Iran: Karaj | collected 2018-10
TAACAAGCCTTGAAAGCTGGGTACTTATACTTAGTGCCACCAGCCTTAGTGGGGGCAGCTGCACGCGCATACTTCATAGAAAGATCGTGAGCGCCAGGCAACGCAAAAGTACCAAGTTTCTGAGGGTACATTACACCAAAGCCATTCTTCAGGTAGCCCTCGTAGGTACCATAGGCAGCGCGGAGATCGGCGCAATATGGATATCCTGCATCGTTGGGGTCCTCAAAGCATGAAGGCTTCACGGGTGCTGGGTTACCTGTTTGCTTGATGGGCTCCATTGCTGTAGGAACGCGTCCGCTGCCTGTAGCCCATGCGCGGGTACGTGCGCGATTCATCACACCCCAATAGTTGGTCCAACCTCGATCGTTCTTGAGGTAGATATCGCTGGCTGGCATATCGCCCCACGTAGCAAAAGTAAGGGTGCCGCCTGTGCAACCACAGTTATACTCTTGCCAGTTATTCCAGGTGTCGCATTGTACAACGATACGGGTAGCGTTTTCCTCAACCATCTCGTTATTATCGTTAGCCAGATAACACCACCATGCGCGGGTATCACCAAGCTGTGTGGCTTTAGCCTCCAAAGCTGCTGTAATCTCAGCCACCGTGGTAGCGTCGAAAGCGGTAGAGGTGAGCGTTACAGGAACATCAATGTTGGTAGCGTACTGAGCGTCACCACTCTTAGAGGCGTCGCGTATGCGTAACTTCAGTACCAGGCTTGTGCTGGTAATGGCGGTAAGCGCATACTGAAGCACATCGGCATACTTCAGATCAGCGGCTGCCTTATTGATAACACCTACCTGATGGCCGCGACGCATGTACACGTAGCCGACGTGTGTCCAGGCAGTAGGGATGTTGGCCTTCTGAATCCAGGCACCACCCTTGATGTACACCTTATTGTTGCTTTCATCCAGGAAAAGCAGATCGCCTGGCACGGGTTCGGTGGTGATAACGTTAACACCATCAACGATGATTTCACGGCTCGTTTCTATCATCGATACCTGGCTCTCGATGGCCGACTTGACAGCCTGGCTGTAAGCGGTCTTGTTAGGATAACTTTTTATAGCCATATCTTTTAATTTTTATTAGTTCAACAATACCCAATCGTTGGTGTTATTGGTAACGGCAAATGCCTCGTACACCTTACGGTTGGTGGTGTCGTGGTAACGCTGACCAACGAACATGGGTGCGATGCTTGGGGCACCAGCAGCCTCGATAACCAAAGATTCGCCGCACACCTTAGGCAGATACTCTGAATCGATGCAGGTAGCCTGGCACTCGCCAAGATGCTTAGTGTTGGCGCGCAACCCATCAATCAGGCCGAACAGATCAGCAAAGGCCTGAGCCAAAACGCTCTGTCCAGGGGCGCCGATAAAGTTTGTGGCAATGTTTTTAAAAATTCCAAGGCCAACAGCTTTTGCCACGCCTCCATTGACGGTTGCTGTGTAACCACTAACAACGATGGTCATAGTGGTGGGGCACAGATATACGTAGTAGCCTGTAGATGGCATAGCAGCCACGGCCTGCTTCATCAATGGCTCGTAATATGATTCTGTCACCTCACGGGTAGCAGGCAGCGTGGTGTATGTCTGTCCGCCACGGGTCCAACCTGTGAGCGTTGGCGTTTCGCCTGAAGTATCATACACAGCGTAATATACCAGACTGTGATCGTAGTCGGCTGTAGCTGTTTCGTACAGCTCAGGATTCTCAGCTTGATAGGTGTAGGTGTAACCGATAACCTTAGCGTAAGTACGTACCACCTGACGGGCAAACAAGCTGACAGCAGCGGGAACGGCTGAAGCTGAAGGCACCAGCAAGATATCACCCATATTCAACTCGATCGGCGCGCTGATGCCGTAGCCGCTTGCGCTCACCTCCTGACCATCGGTGTTTACATACTTACCAGCTGTTGCCTGGCTAAGTGTGATACTACGTACAGAGTCGTACTTACCAAGGCCCTCTTCGATAAACAGTACGCGGCCATTGGTGTTATCGAGTGAGGTCTGAGGTGCTGCACCGTTGATCTTATTCTTCAGCGCGCTTTCCAGATCGCTCTCAGGAATACCGCCATTAGGCTTGGTGTACTTTGCTGAGATATTGCCGTTGATAGTCGATACCAGGTTATCAATCTCGGTCTTAGTGTAGTACGAGGCCAAAGCGCTATTGATAGCGTTACTGATAGCCTGATTCATCTGGGCGGTAGTGCTGTAGTTGGTCAGCAGCGAATCAACCTGTGCGCTGGTGTAGTAGCCGCTCAGGTCAACATTGGTGCTACCAATGTGCTCCCACTTGTAGGTAGTGGCACTACCTGATGTTTCAGAGATGGTAATCCATTCCTCTTTTACGTTCGATGTCTGAGAATGGGCTGCTGGTACCAAGTAGATATAGCCAACAGTATCGGCGCTTGCGGTAGGCAACGACTGTACCACCTGGAACTGGAACTGGCGTACGGCATCAACCAGGGCGTTAACCTCAGTTTTGCTATAGGTCTGAGTTTTCAGGTAGTAGTTGGCCAGATCGTTGGCAACCTGAGTAATCAGGGCTCGCAAAGTGGCATCTGCATCGATACGAGCCGAAGCCTCGCCGCTAACTGCCTGCTCGCGTGCCAGGCGCTCAGCAGCGATATCGCTCTGTGCCTGTGCTGCACCATTAATGGCGCTCTGTACGCTGGCTGTGAAATCAGTAATGGGGATGCCATTAACAGGCTTTTGATAGGCCGAACCAGCCAAAGTGAGTAAATTCTGTACGGCTGTAGCCAAATCGGTAGCAGGTATGCCGCCAGCGGGCTTCTGATAAGCCGAACCTGCCGCGTTGAGCAAGTTCTGTACGGCTGTAGTGAGGTCTGATGCAGGTATGCCACCGTTAGGCTTCTGGTATGCCGAAATGGCCTTCTGGATAGCCAACTGCAAAGCCTCGGTAAGGTCGCTATCAGGGATGCCATTAACGGGCTTGGTGTACTTTTGCAACATTTCTGCTGCCAGGGTGGGCACCTGGTTCAAAGCATCCTGAACCTGTGCGCCTGTCTGGGTAAGTCTGTAATCTGCCATGATTATATCGTTTTATTCGTTATTATTTTCGTTAATGAGGTCGTTAATAGCCTGCTGAACTTCCTCTATTGCGTCAGCACGCACATACAGATAGAGATCATCGTCAGTAGCCAACGGATGACCGTCGCAATCACACAAGCGGAGGTACTCAGAGGCAATATCGCTTTCCTCAGTTCGTACGTATTTTACGTCGTGACCTGTACCATCGCAAGCGGGACACATCATAAAGCGTGGGCATGGTGTCGTAACCACAAAGGCGATAACCTGGCGATCCACCTCCTTGCGCTCACTATCAGGAATATCGATATCAGGAACGTTAAGCACCATACGGGCCTGTATGCGGCCAACCATGTCGCTTGTGTCAAAACTCATTATAAATCCCTCGTCAGCACTCTCAATCAGTTCGCTTTTGGGGATGGTGAGCTTCTTACCTAACATGCCGTAAATGATTTCGATGTAGAAATCATCGTTTGTCAGGTCGAAATTCTCTGATTGCGCCGTTACGATAAACTTCGCGCGCTCTCCTTGCTGTATAATAAATTTATTATCCATAGCTCTATTCGTCTATTGTCGTTGTCAACTTAATAAATGGTGCTATCAAGAAATCAAAGGTATAATCACGTAGATGTCGCTGGCCTGCTGCCTCAGGGCTACGGTGGGTGTATGCCACATCAACCAGCATCAGCGATGCATGGATAAGATCGGGAGGTACAGGTTGGTCGGGTGTACCAAACAGCTCCACCACCTCATCGTATGTACGCCCGATGGTACGTAACAGCGCATTCTCAGCACTATTGGCGTACAGCTCTAACAGCGCATCGTCGCAGTCATAGTCTATACTACTGTGCGCCTTAATCCAATCTATCTCTAACCATTTCATATATCAACATTTTATTTCTATTGGTAGGTCCAAAAAGCGCTTTAAGGTTACTGCAATAAAAAAGGGGTGCCGCTGCACCCCATAAATACAAAAACTAACCTTTTTACTGTTATGAAACCTATTACTATTAACCTAAAACATAGTCATTCGTTAAAGCGATTGGCTTCCCAAATGCGACGGGTCACCAACCCTCCGAGCTTTTTGCCGCCTGAGTTTACCCAGCGCAAGAACTGTTCCTGGATTTCCCATGTAGCGCGGTTACTCTCTATGTACTTCTTCAGGGTGCTACTGTTCCAGTTAGCGGGACCACAGTTGTAGATAAAATCTACTACTGCATCGTAGCGGCCCTGGGTACCAATGTTTTTACACTTGCTGGCAACAGCCTCGAACTGTGCCAAATCTTCTTTCAGGAATTGCTCAGCCTGGTATATGGTGATACGGTCACCAGGCTTAACGCCTTTTGTGTGACCGTAACCAATAGTAAGTACGCCTGCTGGGCATTTGTAAGCCGTGAGGCTGCATGCTTCAGACTTTTTGATGTGTTCAATTAATGTTTGACTCGCTCTCATAATCAATTTTTAGTTAATGGTAAAAATCAAACCTCATCATGCTTAGTGATCTCGATGCTTGTTTCGCCCTTCTGGAACTTTACACTAAGGCCAAGCTCGATAGCACGGTAAGCATACAACAGAGTGGGGAACAGTAGAAGTTCACCAATGGCGGTTAGAACGGAACCGTCAATGACTCCCATAGGTGGAACAAAAAAACCGCCTATAATAAGTCCCACCGAAACGAAAAAGCAGACTGCGAACGTTATGCGCGAAAGCAAGAATGTGCGCGGCTCGTCAGCCTTAGCCTCAGAGATAGTTTTCTTAATGTTCATAACACCCTCCTTTCTTCTATTTGGTTAGACACTTCTCGATCGCTGTACGCAGTACCCAGCTGTAGTTTCTGATGTACGCGCGAACGATCTTTACTTCTTCCTCACTCAACTCAATGGGGCCCTGGCTGTTATAGATTCTGGCACCAAGTTTACTTTCTGCCTCAGTCATGCCCATAAACATGGACTTACCAAGTTCCTCACGTAAATCGGCGATATCGGGCTTCTCTAAGCCGCCTGTAATACTCGCCACTTTGATTTCTTTAAAATTTACTTTCATATCTCTATGGGTTTAAAGGTTGTGTTCGTTACGATCTATCCATTCGCCATATCCTGGCGTGGCGTATATGTTGCATCCAAACAGATAACTTTTGTTGGCTCCTAAATACATATCGATAGAATAGGTGGCATTAACATCGAATGGCATGGATGGCCACCTGTCACTTATCGCTTCAAACAAATTCTGGTAATACAAGTATATTGTGGTGGTACCACCAGCGGGGATTACTACATATTTTATGGCGCGTTGCTGATAACTGTACAGGTTGGATGGTGTCCGCAATGCCTTACCATCGATATCTAACAAGAAATCGCGCCGATAAGCCGTTTTTTGCTTTTTGGTGGTATTAACTATCTGAATCTTCAAACAAAGATCGCCTCGTGTGGCTAATGCCCAGGTAGCAATGCCATTATCAGCACACTCGTATGCAGAATGGTACACACCATCAGCTGCATAGCTTACACTTACGCCTTGCTGGTCGTCGCCAAACAGGCTGATACCTTCTGTGTCGGCATTACTGATGGTGTCGGTATTGCCAGGCACATAACTCTCTTGATCGGCATTGCAGGCCGAAAACATCAGCGCTGCTGCCATGATAATTAAAAATGATTTGTTCATACTGTTTATTTTTTGGAGTTTATAAAAATTTATCGTTCTACCCAACCGTTACTACCCTTCATTGCATACAGATCGCCGCCAAACAGCGTGGCACCGTTGCGAGTGAAATCCATACTCCACGAAGAGTTTTTATTAGAGTTATTCCAATCGCTGCCAAGGCCATTGAATATTGCATCAAAAAACATGTAGCAGGTTACTGTACCACCAGCAGGGATGGTTATGCTGCTTACCGATTGACGATTAGAATTGTATAATGTGGTGGGTGTTACTGCACCCAATCCGTTCAGATCAAATTCAAAATCGCTCCTGTCAATGGTGCTGGCGCTATTGGCGGTGTTCTTCAGATTCATTTCTACGTACAGACTACCACTACTACGTAAGCACCACTTAGCGGTACCATTATCAGTACAATCCCATGCTGTGCGATAGGTGCCGTAGAGCTCAGAACTGAACCATACGTTTTTAAACATTTCTTCAGTATCATCACCTGGCACACCTCCACCACTATGTTGAGCATCATCCACAACATTAAGGGTATAGTATTCAGGGTTATAGTCACCTTGTTTTGGCAAAGGCATAAACTCGTAACGCCCTGAGTTGTACCGATACATACAAATGTACACGTCGCAGCTCCACGATCCAGTACCACTTGGAATGTCGATGCTGATGGTGTTGCCACTTATCTCGCCATCGCTCAGAATTGTGTCGTCGCAGGCGAATACCTTGGTGCTCATGTATCTGCTGTCCACGTAAGCTATCAGCGTCCATTCGTTCAGGTTCAGGCCGCTGGCCACAAAGTCGTAGCTTTGCAGGTTCAGTGCCGAATCGTCGGGATCAAGGTCAACATATATCTTTAACCTGCGGCTGGTGTCGCTTCCGCGTAGGAAAGTCCATCCGTCGCGTGGATAGTTTACCTGGATAGGTGGCACGGCATTGTGGTAGTAGCCTATTGTATTACCAGGTCCTTTACAGAAATCACTTTCTCGATATGGTGCAGCATTACCTCCCGTAGGCTGCTGATATCCCCAATCAAGCGAGCAAGCATCTGCAATGTCGCTTAGGTTTATACTGCTGCCAGTTACGGGGGATGGTAGCGTAATACCGTGGTGCACACTTTCGCGTTGTGCATCAGTAATTGGGTCCATTTGAGGGTAAATTAATGGATGGTACCGCGAAAACTTGTTAACGCGTGGACACTTGCAATAGTCCTCGATATGGTAATACCCATCAGCCCGACGACCTACACCCAAAATGGGCTCCAGATCGCCTGGCATTTCTACGGGGCTATATATATTAGTGCTGTTGTGTGCCATAACGCATATTATTTACAATTTCTTCGAGTGCCAGAACACGTTGAGCTAATTTTACTACACATACAGCAGCGGCTTCACCATACGAGAATGTAAGCCTGCCATTTTCTGTACGTCCTACCGCTTCAGGTAGTTTTTTCTGCCATGCTTGCGCCAAAGTACCGATATGCACCTGGTTGTCGGCGCGGTTCTTCCAGGTGAACCTTACGGCTGGCATTGCAGCTATATCTTCAACGGTTAGGCCTATGTCGCCTAATACATTCTTCTCCCTGGCATCTGATTTAGAGGCCCATGTGCCTTCAGCGTAACCGCTATTGACCTGAATGTTGGCATAGTTATCGTTGCTATCATGTAACTCAAATGTCCCTGTAGTGGCTATGCGTCCCAGATAGCCACCACTCATATTATAGAATGCTATACCAGCATAGTTTGTATTAAGCGACTTTAGGCCCAAATGACCGCCAATATTGCAGTCGCCAAGAATACAATCGTCTGCAACAGCGAGTGAGTTAATGCCACCATTAGAACCGCTGGCATAGATGGTGGTATTTCCGATGTAGATATTACCAGTCATCGTGCCGCCCGTTTTGTGCAAGAAATCTGACTCGTAATAGCCTCCCAATGTGCTTGCAGTTGCAGCGCTCGTTGCATACCCAGCACTACCCGCTGAAGTGGCATAATTTACACTCTGGTTTCCGATGTTACTCGAATCGATAACTCTTACCCATGCATTGGCGGTACCGTTTGCAATACGACGATAATAAAACTCGTTGGTATGGAAACATAGTGCCATATCTACAAAGTAGCCTGCGTTGTTGCCGTGGTTCATTATGATATGGTGGTACCAATCTGCACTTGGATTACCAATAGCATTTGCTGGGTTAGATGCTGCTGAAGCATGTACATCCTGAAATTGCAGATAGTTCGCTCCGTAGGTGATATCTTCCAATGGTTTAAGCCGATCTTCAGTATTCACCCAGGGAACGTTTACATACATTTTTTCGTTGCTCAGTTGTACAGCATAGTTTCTGTTAGCAGCATCCGTGGTGTAACCTATCTGCACACCACCACGGGTACCGTCAGCAGCAAGTGGTAAGGTGTAACCTCCACCTCCACCTCCGCCTACGTATGTAGAACCACCTCTACCAGAATTGCGGGTCATTCTGTTTATACTTTCTCTATCTAATACTTTTACCATAGTGCTTATGTTGTTGGCAATTCTAACATTGTAATCTCTAACTTGTCATTCCACCAATCCTGACTGATAGCAATGGGGTAGAAGGTGGTACCATCAAGCGTAACTTTATCACCTGGCGATATAGATACCAGGGTTTTGTTTATCTCCATTGATACCATACGGCGTGCTGTACTCCAATAGTCTGTAACACGGTTAGCCAGTTGTTGCTCAGGGAATAGCATATCAGAGCCGTATGCAATCTTTTGCATAAACGAACCGTCTGGGTTAATCAACAGGCCGTAGCCAAAAGCCATATCGTTATCGCTGGCATAGATGCAGTCTGCGTTCCACTCTGCACGTACATTATTCTGATTTTTGCTGGTGTACTCCATTTCGGATGGTAGATTTGGGCGTTCGGTTATGCGACCTGCATCTGACTTGTAAAATTCAATGCAAAAGTCTGCTAATTCAAAACTCTTCTGGTTATCCAGATCGTCGAGATCGTCACTACCAAGAAATTCCACAAACACTATTCCTTCTACGTTGGGCGCTGGTATTCCTACACGGCTGAAGTTTCCACTAACACTAAATGTGTAGAATAAATCGCCGCCATTGCCTATTGACGCCTTGAATGTAGTTTCGGTGTTGCTCCATGTGTTACCGTTATACCATTTGGCTGTGCTTCTGGTCTTACCAACACCCAGGCGCATGTACATGCGTTTGCGACCAACATCAGAACCAAGTCTATCATCAAAATCTTCAAACAGCTCTGTTCGTCTATAGGTCTTACCATGCATAAGGAAATACCCATCAGAATATGAATGGTGGTACACCGTGGTAAGTTGTGCGTATGCCTGCGCTGATGCCGAACTGAAGCTCTTTTTTATGCGTATCATCTTGATGTTTCCATCTCCCTGATCGTTGGAACTCGAAATATCTGCGAGTGCAAAGGCAGCATAGGTGCTACGGCACGTACCTGTAACCAGTGGGCGCGTAAAACTCAACAGATCGGTAGTATATCTTACGGTTACATCATCCTCTGTGTATGAGCCACCATTCCATCCTTGGTCGGCCATCAGGTCCTCAACCTTATCATCCATTTCTATGATATAATCGGATGATGGCACGCAACAGTCGGCTTTAACCACAGCCTTATTGTGGCCACGCTGGCGGTAATCTACATTGTTGATACTAACAAATTCTTCACCATCCAATGCAACGGTACCAAATGCCCATGTATCAGAAGCATCGGTACCAGAAGCCATTGCGCTAAGCTGAGCACGGTCTAACATTGCAAATGTGGTACGATCCGAATCGTCCGCACGGGTCAGATATAAGCTATCGGCATAGGTGCGGGCTGTCCATCCCCAAAATCTACAGATATCCTGAAGAACCTCGTAAAGCGTATAACGGGCTTCCAGGTCGTCTGTATTTCTGGCTATAAAATTCTGCCAGTCCACACGCTTCAGTAGCCATGTGCGGGCGTCAGCGCCACCTTGAACAAAGATGTTATTGATATGTATCACACCATCCGTAACAACTTCGTGGTCGCTGATAGTACCGCCACTCAGGCGGTCGATATCATTCAGGCATTCACGAAGCAGATAGGCAAAATTCTCTATTTCTACGTGTGTAGGGTCGATATCCGTACCTTCCAGCGCGGTAATGGCGCATTGGATGGGGAACTCTTTAATCTGAGGGTCGCCAAAAAGCGTAAAACCAAAATTTTGCGCCTGGATAAAGCCCTGCCAATCAATCACAACATCGCGCTCTATCCTGTGCGTTATGGTAATTGGGCGGTCTGTGTCACTATCAGGCACAAACGATTTCCACCAGTCGGCACTAAGGGCGTTCCCGTTAGCATCCTTGCCATTATCGAGAATGCACAATGCGCCGCTTTGGGTACGGATGTTACAGAAAAAATCTTCATCATCATCTTCTTCTGTTGTAATGGGGTTGGCTCCGCCATTCAAAACGATGGCTGTGCCTGTATATGAAGCATCGTATATATTGATGTTATATACGATGCCTGATCGTAGCGCTTTAAACGGTATAGTCCAATGAATCGCCATAATATATCTTTTATACTATGGCGATTTTACTGTATAGGGGTTACCTTTACGTTAATGGACCAGTTCCCTTCAGCTTCAGGGAACCTGTAGCAAGATTGCCAGCTGTACCTCCTATGTCGGCATGCTGACAGATAGCCATGCCCGTTTTTCGTACACCATTAATGACTACCGAAATCGATAGCTTAGTACCAACCTTCAGCATACCTTCGTACTCAGAATTGGCCACTACCAGGTGGCTGATAGATATATCCCATTCTGTACGCCCTGGCTCAAACTCCTTGCTACTCTGATTGCTGGCAGACGCTTTTTCCAGCATGTCGCATTGCTCGCTAATGGTACAGCTCTTAGCTGCTGCAACAACGGGGGTTGTACCACTATTACCAGCATAAATCAATATGTTTCTACCTTGTATTACTCCCATATCCTTATGATTTAAATGTTGCTAATTGTCCTTTACCTCGCGCCGCCAGATCGTTCTCGATTACCACAATAAGGTTTCTACCGCTCACCTCAGTTCGTAGGCGTAAGTTACGCAAACCTCCACCCTGAAGTTCGTTTGCAATGGCATTTTGCTGGGCTGAATTAAGGATCAGCTCGCCACTTGAAACGAGTACGGGGGTTTTATCAGCATGATCGTTGCCTGGTACCACCAATCCTGTAGCTGCATGGGGCACGATACCGCCATGAGCAAAGAATGGCAACACACCAACAGCCTGTAGGCCTTCGATAACACCCAGGATGGTGTTAATACTGGTTAGAATTGTCATAATGCCATTAAGGCCATTGATAACACTCTTGATCTCGTCTGGTACCTCGATACCCATCTGTTCGATACCGCTGAAGATACCGCTAACGCCGCTTGTAAGTTTACCCATCTCGTTCACAATGGTTTTGTCAGCATTCTGTGCATCCTTATCTTTTTTCTGCACCAGCTGGCCCTTCGAGTCAAGTTGCCAACCCTTGCTGATATTGCGGCCCAAATCGAATGTCTGCTGAGGTGCAATGCCCAACATCTTTCTTAGGCCATCGTCGCCTAACATAGCCTGAACGCTTTGGAATGTTGCGTTAGGGTCGGCCTTTACACCATCCCAGCCACCGAACTTGATCTTTTCGATATCTACAGTATCGGTGGTGCCACCCTTTGGGTTCTTTATCTCTACAGGTAGTGGGTTTGAGGGGCTAACGGTGGTACCATTCACCACGGCTTTGCCGCGTGCCTGGAAATCCTCGCGCATGGCTTTTTGTGCCAGATAACGATTTTCCCAAATGGCCACACTACCCATACCGCCCTTCTGGGCTTTCTTATAGTTGTCAAGTGCGCGCTGTTCCTCGCGGCTGTATTTATTGAGCATGGCCGTATAGACTTGTTCTTTGAAGTTCGAGCCCTTTAGCTTGCTAATATCGCTATTAACACGATCGTCGCTGCCAATGTTCTTTAACTCGTTACGCAGCTGGCCTGCACGGGTAAGGCCGTTAAGCAGATCGGCCAACGGACCTCCAACAATATCCAGGATGCCAATCTTCATCGAGGTCCAAAGATCGTCGCTGGCTTGCTTAACAGGTAGGAACTTGCGGCCAAGTTCTTCCATTTTGTTTTGTAGGGCCACGTTGGCCTGCGTTGCGCGATCGGCGGCTGTTTCTACATAGTCGCCTGCCTTCTGCATCTGTTCACGGATGATTTCGCCAACGGCCTTGGTCATATCACCCGTTTCTTTCATCTTATCTCTAATCTCGGCTGCTGATAGTCCAAGGTTATCCAGGATCATAAGCGATTTACGGCCCAATCCCGTTACAATCGAATCTACCATGTAGTCGATACTTTGGCCCGTGTCCTTCGCCTTCTGCTGAGCAAAGGCCAACATGGTACCAAGCTCTTCTACGGGTAGCTTGAAATCGTTGAACTTAACAGCTGCCTTCATCAGTTCGATGTCCGATACGGTGTTATGGGTGGCTTCACGCAATCCATCCAGGATATCGCCGCGACCTAAACGCTCAAAGGCTATGCGGATTCCTTCACCCTGCTTAGCCAGCTCAATGCCCTGCTTAACCATATCGCCCATTTCGGATGCTAACCCAGCCAACATGCCAGCGCCCTTGGTCATCAGGTTACCGCCAAATACTTGCAGCATGCCATCCAGCTTACCACCACCAAATAGGCCTGTGCTTGTAGATGGGGTGGCACCATTCATGGATTTGTTTAACTCATCCATCTGCTGGCGGGTAGCCTCTATCTTGGTGCGCAACTGATCGAGCGTTTTACTCATAGCCTGACCAACAGGATTGCGCTTTTCGGCATCGCTCATTTGATTATAGGCTATTGTCAGTTGCTCAAACGAGTTTTTGTAATCGTTCAGTTGGCCACGGCTCGTTTTGGCATGGCTATCGATACTACCCATCATCTGGATAAATCCCTGCATGTTCTTCGAGTCCTTCTGAAGCGCTGCCTGGAATCCACCCTGATCATCCGTGAAGTTATTTAGGGCCTGCTGTGCTTTCTTCAAACCAGCTTCCCATCTGCCTGTACTAACGGCTAATTCTAATACCGATTTTCCCATATATTATTTCGTTGCTTTTTCAAATCCTTCTTCCAGCCAATTCTCAAAGTAGTTGTACAGAGAAATGCCCATCTGGTCGGCTGCACGTTTCACATCCTGATTTACGCTTCCCCAGAAGTCGCGGGCACCAATGCTGCCACGTCGGCCATAGGTGGCTGTAGAGTGCCGTCCTGTTGGGCCAAACGTCTTAGCCGTACGCACATCTGTACCAAATTCAAGGAACCTGAGCACAAAAGCGCGATCAATGCCTTCGTACTCATACAGGCTCTTGGTTCTACCGCTTACATGGCGCGGCTTGATGGTACCAGGCTGGTATGTACGCTTTTTAAAGCTAAGCCGCGTGCGGTTGCCTGCGATGTGGACAGCACCAGCTAACTGATCCTTATACGTACGGCGCAAGATGGCGGTAGCGGTAGAGCTATGCACCACGGCGTTCGCTTTCTTGATCGCGTTGGCGCGAATGATGCCAAGGGTTTTACCCAGCTCCTTGCGCACAACCTCGGCAAAGGTGGCATCAAATGTTTCGCGGCTCATGCCTGAAGGCCATTTTGCGCTACCCTTCAATCGATCTAACACCTTATTGACAATATCCTCAAGGTGATCTAACCCTGAGAAATCGGCCATTAGCATATCAACACGCTTCTGGCTCCTTGGTAATCCTGCAAATCCGTTTACTGCCATATA
>JAEEGL014516119.1_pt1 | contig 13500 bp, 16 predicted proteins | sample 9134231 | NCBI WGS metagenome assembly JAEEGL01 (sample SAMN16246548, study PRJNA631951) | gut metagenome | biome: gut microbiome; feature: rumen; material: fiber-attached | host: Bos | place: Iran: Karaj | collected 2018-10
ATGTACTCGGACATGTCGATGCGCACGACGCAGTTTTCGTCACCGAACAGCGCTTCGCCCAGCGCCTTGCAAAGTTCGGTTTTGCCGACGCCTGTGGGGCCCAGAAAGATGAACGAGCCGATGGGGCGCTTGGGGTCTTTAAGGCCTGCCCGGGCACGGCGCACGGCCCTGGCCACGGCCTTAATGGCCTCCTCCTGCCCCACCACGCGGCGGTGCAGTATCTGCTCCATGTTCATCAGGCGCGCCGCCTCGTCGTCGGTCATACGGGACACGGGGATGCCCGTCCAGAAAGACACGACCTGCGTGATCTCGTCCTCGTTGACGGTCTCCACCTTTTCGAGGCGCTGCTTTTCCCAGTTCTTTTTGAGCTCCTCCATTTCCTGCGTGAGGTGCTTTTTGCTGTCCCTCAGGTCGGCGGCGAGCTCGAAGTTTTCATCCGCGACGGCGCGGCGGATCTCCTCGTCCAGTTCCTCCAGACGCTTTTGATGCTCCACCATGTCCGGCGGGGCGGAGAAGGTGCGGATGTGCACGCGGGAGCAGGCCTCGTCCAGCAGGTCGATGGCCTTGTCCGGCAGGAAGCGGTCGGAGATGTAGCGCGCGGAAAGCTTGACGGCGGTCTCGATCGCCCCGTCCGTGATGCGCACGTGGTGATGGTTTTCATACCGTTCACGAAGGCCCTTTAAGATCTCGACGCTCTCGTCCTGCGTGGGCTCCCCTACCGTCACCGGCTGGAAGCGCCTTTCGAGCGCAGCGTCCTTTTCGATATATTTATGGTACTCCCTGAGCGTGGTCGCGCCGATGCAGCGGATCTCGCCGTTGGTGAGTGCGGGCTTCATGATGGCGGCGGCGTCGATGGAGCTTTCCCCCGCGCCCGCGCCGACCATCGTGTGCATTTCGTCGATAAAGAGGATGATGTTGCCGGCGGTCTTTACCTCGCCGATCATGTTTTTGAGGCGCTCTTCAAACTCGCCGCGGTATTTCGCGCCCGCGAGCATGCCTGGAATGTCCAGCGAGAAGATGCGGTTGCCCGCGAGGATCTCGGGGATGCTGCCGTCGCTGATCCTTTGGGCGAGCCCTTCGGCGATGCTGCTTTTGCCCACGCCCGGTTCGCCGATCAGCACAGGGTTGTTTTTCGTTCGGCGGGACAGGATCTGTATGATGCGCTCCATTTCCTTTTCGCGGCCGATCACGGGATCGAGCTCGCCCTTGGCCGCGCATTCGACCAGGTCCCTGCCGTATTTGTCGAGCATGGGCGTGTTGCCCTTGCCGCTTTGAGTCTTTTCTTCGATGCCGGCGTACTGCCTCGTTTTTTTGCCGCCCAGCGCGTCGATGAGCTCCTCGCGGGCGCGATTCAAGTCGATGCCCAGCTTCTGCAGCGCGTGCGCGGCCACGCCGGCCCTTTCGCGCATGAGCGCCAAAAGGATGTGCTCGGTGTCGATGTAGTCCTGCCCCAGGTCTCTGGCCTCGCGCGCGCTGGCCTCGAGCACGGTCTTCGAGCGGATGGTGTAGCTCAGATTTCCCGGCACGACCTCGTCGCTTCCGCGGCCGACGAGCTGTATGATCTCGTTGCGCGCGTCTTCCAGACCGATGCCTTCCAGCACGATGGACGCCTTGCCCGGGTCGTTCAAAATGCCCAGAAGCAAATGCTCCGTGCCGATATAGGCCCTGCCCATCAGGGCGGCTTCCCTTTGCGCCGCTTCGAGGGCGCGGTTTCCGTGTTCATTGCATCTTGCTATCATTGTTTGCTCCCGTCAGATTCTGATGGTCTTCATGTTTTCGCTGAAGCGCCTGCGGCAGATGTCTGCCCTGAGCAGCTCCTCGTCCCTGCGGCTCAGATCGTTATAGCCGCGGCGTATCTCCTCCGGCGAGACCTCGGATGCGATCTCGTCCAGATCCTTTATGCTCCCTTCGACAAAGCCCGTCGCGAGCCCTGCCCTTACGTCCGAGTACAGGGTCAGAAACTCCTGAAAGTCCATGAGCCTTGCGTTCATGAGGATGCCCAGCGCGCGCATGACGCTGTCGGCAAAGTCGTCGGTGTCGTCGTAGATCAGTTCTTCGCGCGCGTCCCTTTCCCGGAAAGCGAGCTCCTGCGCGCAGTTCATCAGCTCCGAAAGCACGTCCTGTGCGCTTTTGCCCAGCTGCAGCGTGCTGTGCAGACAGAACAGCTCGCAGTCGTCCTCCTCCGTGCCGATCAGGCGTTTGAGCTCCAGGTGATGCTTTTTGAGGTTTTCCTTCTCGTCGTCCAGCAGGTTCATGCGGTTTAGGCCCGTAAGCGACAGAAGGTAGGCCCCTGTCAGCGCGTTGCCCGTGTATTTTACAGAGGAGGTGAGATAGCCCCAGTTTTCGCTGAAGGCGTATTCCTCCTCGCGCATGAGCGCCTTTTCGACGGGCTGAACGATGCCCAGCGCGCGCTGCACGTCGCCGTCGCGTATGAAGGCGCTGATGTTCAGATGGTCGCCGCGGTTTAAGCTGATGCTCAGCTTCGTTCCGCTTACAAGGCTGACCCTGAGCGCCTTTTCGTTTTCTTCGCCGCCGTCGTCGTAAAAGCAGGCGTTTTCGATCAGCGCGCCGAGGCTTTGCGGCGAAGCGTCCTGCAGGGCCGCCTTTTCGAGGCGGATGCCGGAAAAGCGCTCGTTCAGCCGCGCAAGCGCGCCTTCGCGCAGCTCAAGCAGCTTTTCGCCGTCCAGCCTGTCCGGAAACGGCTTATCCGCGTAGTTTCGCTTCAGGTTTACGCCGCTCAGCAGTATGACGTCGCTCAGATCCGTGTTGAAAGTGCTTCCCATTTGCGCTTTACCTTTCCTGTCCCCTTTTCGTCTTCACGGCGTTTTTTACGCTTGGTTGCCCGCTTCCGCGCCGATTTTTTCCTCCAGAGAGCGTATCTCGTCGCGTATGGCCGCGGCGGTTTCGAACTTTTCCTCCTCCACGGCGCGCTTCATCTGCTCTCTGAGCTTCTTTACCTGATAGATGTCGAGGTTGAGCGCGCTTTCGCCGTCCGGCATTCCGCCCACGTACAGCGCCGAACCGTTGCGCCTGACCAGCATTTCCTCGATGGGCTCCCTGAACGCCTTGTAGCAGCCGGCGCAGCCGAGTTTCATGTCTTTTTTGTACTCGGCGTAGCTTAAGCCGCACACGGGGCAGGTGGCGTCGAAACGGTCGGAGTCCTTTTCCTGGCGACTTTGGCGTATCCTTTCAAACAGCGCGCCCAGAAATTCAGAAATGTCCAGCGCGTGAATGCCGGGCATGGCCCTGAGCTTGTTCATGCACGGCTGACACAGGGAGCGCGTGGAGGTCGTGCCGTCGGGCAGCATAGCCTGGATGTGTACCGTGGCTTCGTTCTTTCCGCATTCCTCGCACAGCATTTACTTTCCCTCCCTCATGTTTTTGAACGCCTGCACCACGAGGCTTTTGAGCACGGATGCGCGGATCATGTCCTTCGAGCTGATCGGCAGGCTGATCGCCTCGGCGCTCACGGCGGCCTGCATGAGCCTTGCCTCGTTTACGTCCACGACGTGCAGTTCGTAGAGCCTTAAGATGATGGCCTTTGCGTTTTCTTCGCCGATCTCGCCGCCGATGCGCTGAAGCAAACTGCCCAGCAGCTCCACGTCGCTGGTGCTTATGCGTATGACCCGCACGTACCCGCTGCCGCCCCGCCGCGATTCCACGAGATACCCCCTGTCCACCGAAAAGCGCGTGGCGAGCACGTAGTTGATCTGGCTGTTCGCGCAGCCGAAATACTGCGCAAGCTCGTTGCGTTTCAATTCGACCCTTGTATCGTCCGTCAGCAGATCCTTTATAAAACGCTCGATGGCGTCACTGAGCGCGGCCATAGCTGCCTCCTGTCTGACTATTTTTGACTATTATACAATGCGCGTTTTCAAAATGCAATAGCCCCGGAAATATTTTTCCGAGGCTTTAACATGCAGGACACTTTTGGATTCAGTTGTTCTTAAAGAAATGCAGCAGCGCTTTTGCCGAATTTACGGCGGCAAGGTCCGAAAACGTGGCGTAGCTCATCGAAGCGTCTTCGTCCGCGCCGTCACTGATGGTCCTTATGATCGCGCAGGGAATCTGGTTGATGCGGCAGACCTGCGCGATCGCGCCGCCCTCCATTTCGCAGGCGACGCAGCCGAAGAGGCTGCTGATGCGCTGCTTGTCCTGCGCGGCGCTGATGAACTGATCTCCCGAGGCGATGCCGCCGATCGTACCCCGAAGGCCCACGGCCCGGATGCTCCTTAAAAGCGCTTCGTTCGTCTCTTTATCCGTCTCGAAGCGAACGGTGTTGACCGTTGAAACGAAGCCGATCTCGTCGCCCAGCGCCGTGGTGTCCACATCGTGCTGCACGGCGTAGCTCGCAACGACCGCGTCGCACACGTGCAGGCTGCCCGAGAGCGCGCCAGCGACGCCCGTGTTTATGATGCGGTCCGCCCTGTACAGGTTGATCATGCGCTGCGCGCACACGGCCGCGTTGACCTTGCCGATGCCGCAGACGGCGGCGACGATCTCATGGCCGTAAAGCGTGCCGCTGATGAAGCTCGTGCCGGGCAGCTGCCTGTAAGAAGCGTTTTCGATATGCTTTTCGAGCTCGCTGAGCTCCTTTTGCATCGCTGCGATGATGCCCGTCATGCTTTCACCTCCGGATAGGCGAGCTTTTGCTCCGTCCAGTCCCTCACGGCGTCAAGATAGCTTTTTGCTTCCTTTTTGGCGCTTTCGAGGCTCAGATTCTTGTAGTTTCCGCATTCCTTGCGGGACGCGCCGAAGACCTCGCCCTCGTAGGCGAGGATGTTTTCGAGCGTCAGGCGGATCGCATCGATGACCTCGGCATGCCGGGCGTTCCTGACCAGCAGATAAAAGCCGGTCTGGCAGCCCATGGGGCCGAAATAGAGCACGCTCTGTGCGATCGCGCTGTTTCGGATGAACGTTGCGAACATGTGCTCCATGGAGTGCATGGTCAGATCGTCCATGTAATCCCCGCCGTTGGGCTTTCGGGTGCGCAGGTCGTAGGTCGTGACGTCGCCGTCTATGCGGGAAACGTATATGCCCGGCACGATAAAGTCGTGATCCACGGTAAAGCTGGCTATTTTCTGCATTGATTTCTCCTCTTGATGACCGCAACGCTCTGCGCGCTGATGCCGAGCCCCTCTCCCTCGAAGCCGAGCCCCTCGGTGGTGGTGGCCTTGACACTGACGCAGTCGGGCGAGGCGCCGAGCGCATCGGCGACGACGGCGCGCATTTGGGCGATGTACGGCGCAAGCTTCGGCCTTTGGCAGACGATCGTGACGTCGCAGTTGGACAGTTCGTACCCCGCTTCCTGAACGGCCTGCGCGGCTGTCTTCAAAAGCGCAAGCGACGAAATGTCCTTGTACTTTTGATCGCTGTCCGGAAACATGTGCCCTATGTCCCCCAGCGCGGCGGCACCCAGCATCGCGTCGATCAGCGCGTGCAGCGCGACGTCCGCGTCCGAGTGGCCGAGCAGGCCCTTTTCATAAGGGATCTCCACGCCGCAAAGCACGAGCCTGCGGCCGGGGACGAGCCGATGCACGTCGTAGCCTGTGCCCGTCCTGAGAGGCGGAGAAAACAGGTTTTCGGCCATTTCAAAGTCCTCCGCGGTGGTGAGCTTTATGTTTTTTTTTCGCGCTCGCGGCCCCGGTCAGGTGCACGCTCCCGTACAGCTTTTCGAACAGATACGCGTCGTCCGTGGCCATTTCGTCCTCGGGCAGCGTCTCGTGCGCCTTCAGAAGCAGATCGTACCGGAAAGCCTGCGGCGTCTGAACGGTCCTCAAAAGATTTCTGTCGAGCGTGCAAAGCGCCCCGTTTTCCCCGTCGATCTGCTTTACCGTGTCCGTAACAGGACAGGAGATTACGCCGGACGAGAACATGAGCGCGTCCTTGAGCACGTTTTCGATGATCTCCTTCGTCACGAAGGGCCTTGCCGCGTCGTGCACGAGGACGACGTCCGTGTCCGGATCGAGCGCCTTCAGGCCCGCGTATACGCTTTCGCGCCGCGTCTTTCCGCCCGGGATGGGGTCCCGCACGATGGGAGAAGCGCCTTCGCGGCGAAGGGTCTCGGCGTAGAGAAGCGCATCGACAGGGCTTATGACCGGCACGATCTCGTCGATCAGGCCGGAGGAAGAAAGCGCGTCAAGCGAGCGGAACAGAACCGTTCTGCCGGCGAGCTCGTAGAACACCTTGTTAAAGCTGAAGCCGGCGCGCTTTCCGCTGCCGGCTGCAACAACAATACAGCTTGTTTTCATTTGACGAGTTTGTACATTTGCGCCGCATCTTCCCTGCGCGCGTGTTCGCTTGTGCTGAGCACTTCAAAATCGGTAAGCTTGTCTCCGAAGCGCAGGGTGATGACGTCGCCCACCCTGACTCTGGCGCCGGGCTTTGCGCTTTTGCCGTTCAGGCTCACGTGGTCGGTGTCACAGGCGTCGTTGGCCAGCGACCTGCGCTTGATGATGCGCGAGACCTTAAGGAACTTGTCCAGCCGCATGCCCTCGTCGGCGTTTGAAACGGGCTGTTTTGTATCGGGCATATTACTTTGCGAATTTGTCGGCAAAGGCTTTGCCAAACTTGAAGAAGGGCTTCTTAGAGGCCTTCACGGTCACCTTTTCGCCGGTCCTGGGATTGCGGGTCTCCCTCTCCTTGGTCTGCTTTACGCCGAAGCTGCCAAAGCCCACCAGGCGGATGTCTTCGCCCTTGGTCAGGGTCTCGTCGACGACTTCGATGCAGGCGTTCACAAACTCGGTGGTCTGCGCCTTGGTCAGATTGGTTTTCGCCGCGATGGCGGAAATAAGTTCGTTCCTGTTCATTGTCATTCTCCTTTTGATAGTAACTCAGCCGCGCGCATGAACACATCTTCCTGTGTGAAAAGTCCACGCTCCTCGGCGACTTGAATACATTGTACCACATCGGCAAGCTTTTCCGCAAGTGCTTCCTCGTTCAAACTGACATCATTAACGGGTTTTGGCTCATAAATTAACCTTAAGCACTCAAAGTCGTTCATTTTGGGCGTTTTATCGGGGTTTATGAGGCAGGCGCAGGTCTGATCGTAGCGCTTCAGGCGGTCAAGATCGCTCAGTTTCATATTGATTATGTGCCCGTCGCTCGTCCTAAAATACACTTTCGCGTCCTCGTCGTAGGTCTGCTGAAGCTTCAGCTTGACTTCCCCGGCGAGCAGGCGGTCGTCGATCTCCTTGATCAGTACGGAGCAAAGCGGCGAGAGCCTTTCCTGCGGGGCGCTCACGGCGCTGACGACGCAAAGTTTGCTCTTTGCCCTCATCGCCAGCGCCGCGTCCGCGCCGCCGCCCGTGACCGGTACCCAAGGGTATTTTTCAACGAGCGCCTTTGCCACGCTGTCGGAGGCGTCCATGACGCAGAACGTAAACTCCGCCCTGTCCTCCAGGTATTTCAGACAGCGGGCAACATGCTCGTCGAAGTCGTCCGTCTGCTCGTAGAGAAAGTCGAGCGAAGCGTAAGCTATGCCGTTTTCCTTCAGCCACGCGGCCACGGGATAGTTTTCGGTGTGCAGCACGACGTCAGAAGACGCCCTCAGCCGCTTTACGGCTTCCAGGGTCAGTTCCCCTTCGCCGTAGCCCGTGATGACAATCTCAGCCTTCATACGCCCTCCGTCCGGGTCTTTGCCTTCGCTTTTTCGATCGCGTCGATCCGCTGGCTGAGCGTGGGATGGGAATACTCCAGTTTGACGATCAGCGGCGAAGGCGCAAGATGCGCAAAGTTCTTGCGCGCGAGGGTCTTGAGCGCGCTTACGAGCTCGTCTCCGTAGCCTTCCTTTACAGCCTGCTCGTCCGCGCGGTACTCGGCTTTGCGCGACCGCCACGAGGTAAACAGCCCAAGCAGCGGAGAAAGCAGTGCCATTTCGATTTCGCCGACCAGGATCAGCGCCATTCCGTAGTTCACGCCGTCAAAGCCGAAGGGCTTGAACAGCGCGTCGTACTTCACGGTCAGGTACGCGCACAGCGCCATCAGTGCGATGTTCACGAAGCTGAAGGCCTGATTTTTGAGCGTGTCCTTGTTCAGGCCGTGACCCATCTCGTGGGCGAACACGGCGCAGATCTCGTCGGGCGTGGAGGAAGCGACCAGCGTGTCGTACAGTACGATGGTCTTGGTCTTTCCGAAGCCTGTGAAGTAGGCGTTGGATTTGTTCGAGCGCCGCGAAGCGTCCATGACCTGGATCGCCCGCACCTTGTAGCCGTTCTTTTCCAGCAGCGCGGTGAGCTTTTGCCTGAGCTCGCCGTCCTCCAGCGGGGTGAACTTGTTGAATATCTTCGTAAGGAACGGAAACAAAAAGCTGATGAACAGTATGATGACGAACAGGGCGACCGCAAAGGCGATGACCAGATAGTCGCCCAGCCATTTGTGCAGCCCGAGCAGAAGCATGGTAAGGCCGATGTTGAGCAAAAGGCCTATCACGAAGCCCTTGATCTGATCGGCGACAAAGGTCTTTCCCTTGGTGTTGTTAAAGCCGTATTTCTGCTCCACGATCATGTCGTCCACATAGGCAAGCACGCAGGAAAGCACGGTATCGGCCACGAGGCTGAGCAGCGTCACTGCGCAAGAGGAAAGGTATATGTTGCCGCCGAAGAGCCCCGCAAAGCGCGAGAACGCGTCGGACAGCAAAAGCACGAACATGAGCGCGTAAGAAGCGACGGCGCTGACGAACTGCCAGAAGCTCTTTTCGGCGGAGTAGGCGCGCCATTTGGCGTAGGTTTCCCTGTCGTAGATATCCGAAACGTTCGCCGGGATCGGATTGGAAAAGGACCTGCGCTCCAAAAACAGCGTAAAGAGTTTGTATGCGTACACGACGGTCAGAAGGATCAGCGCCAGTAACTTGAAGTTCATCGTACCATCCTTTCACCGGCCGGTCCTTGCCGGCCGCAAGTATCCGAAACAGTCAGTCCGCGTAGCCCATCACGCCGCGCACGCTCACGTCGCCGACGTTTACGCGCTGCACGCCCTCGCGGGTTCGGATCAGCAGCGCGCCGTCCGGCGCGAAGTCAGAAGCCAGCCCGGTCACGGTGCCGTCGGGTCCCGACGCGCACACGGTTTTACCGAGCGTCGCGCTGACGGGCCTGAGCTCGTCCAGTATTTCGGCCAAACCAATATTATACAGCTTCTCGCTCAGGATGTCAAACTCCGCAAGGAATGCCTCGGTCACCGAAAGGGGATCGAGCTTAAGTCCCGTCTCGGCAAGGACCGACGTCGCCCAGGGAAGCTCCCCGGGGAAGTGCTCGGACAGCAGGTTTATGCCGATTCCGCAGATGCTGTAGCACAGCTTCTCTCCGTCGAACCCGCTTTCGCAGAGGATGCCGCAGAGCTTTTTTCCGTGAAGCACGATGTCGTTTGGCCATTTGACGAGGATATCATTGCTTGCGCAAAGGCGCCTCAGGCTCTTTGCGCAGGCAAGCGCGCACACGAAGACCAGCCCCGCGGCGTTTTCGGCGCACAGGCGCCCGTCCTTGACGAGGACCGAAAACCAGGCCCCCTGCCCCTTCAGGCTGAGCCAGCTTCTTCCAAGCCGCCCCTTGCCGCCGGTTTGCTCCTCGGCCAGCGCGACCAGGCCGCCGCGCGCGGTCTTTGCGAGCGATTTCAGGTATTCGTTGGTCGAACCGACCGTTTCGAGTCTTACGATCTCATGCATAGCAGCCCTCGTTAAAAATTTCTGTCGTAAAGCCGCTTCCATTGACAAAAGCCGCCGGAAGCGTTAAAATACAGGCGTTTGCGCGGGTATGGCGGAATTGGCAGACGCGAAGGATTTAGGTTCCTTTACCGCAAGGCGTGCAGGTTCAAGTCCTGTTACCCGCATTTTCAAAAAGTCTAATAAAATCAAGCGGTTGCGGGGTGTTGCGCGTCTCCAAAAATGCCGTTTACCCTTTAATTTACCCTTTACAGGTTTATTATACCCTGTAAATAGCTCTCCATTCGCTCAGACGATGCTTTGCGCATATCGTCGGTAAAGTGAGCGTATAAGTCAAGGGTTATACTAATTGTGGTATGCCCTAAATTACTGCTTATGGTCTTTATATCGTCTCCCGCTTTTATTGCGTTGACTGCATAGGTGTGTCGGAGATCGTGAAATCTGAAATCAGGTAATCCTATCTTCTTTCCAAGCTTGCTACCGCTATTTGTGATAGTAGACTTGTAAAGGTTATGCCCGTATGAATTAGTAAATACAAGTCCAGCCCCTACAAAATCCCCCTCATCCCACATTTCGCCCGCCTTGAGCTTGTTTTGTTTCTGTTCAACGCGCAAAGCTTTAAGCATTTTCATAAAAGACGGTGCTGGCATAATGACGCGGTTGCTCTTTTGGGTTTTCGTGCTACTGAATTTGTGTTTGCCGCCCTTGACGCGCTCTGTTATCATTTGACGGTCTATTTTGATTGTACCCTTTTCAAAGTCTATTCTATCCCACGTCAAGCCCATTAATTCACCTTGCCGCATACCCGTAAACAATGCCGCTTTATAGATTGCTTCAAGCTCTGTTCCTTTAACCGCTTCAAGCAAAAGCCGTTGCTGTTGCTCGTTCAAGGGGTTAATCTCAGTCTTGTTTATTTTGGGTAATTTCACTTTGCCGGACGGATTCACCAAAATTAAATCTTGCTCTTTTGCCGCTTCAAGTGAGCTATGAATAACACTATGGAGATTCTTTATCGTTTTTGCGCTCAGGGGTTTAGGCTTTCTGTTAATCAATTCGTTATAGACTTTTTGGATATGATAAGGCTTTAGGTCAGTCAAACGTATCGCCCCTATAGCTGGCTTTATATAATGCTCTATGTGCCTTGTATAATCAAATATAGTTCCCTCCGCTAAACTGCCGTTTTGAGTATTGCCCATTTTGATAAACTCATTTAGCCAAGTATCAAGCCAAGCACTAACAGTCAGCTTTGAAGGCTCTACGTATAGTCCTTTATCAATGTTTGAAGTTATCTCGGTCAGCTTGCGTCTTACTTCTTTTTGCGTTTTGCCGTAGATGGATTTTTGCACTTGTTTACCCGTTCCAGCGTTTTTACCAAGTGTAAATCTCCCCTCCCAAGTGCCGTTAGCCCTTTGACGTATTGTGCCGCTTCCTTGCGCGTTTCGTTTTGCCATTGTTGCCATTGCTTAAGCCCTCTCTTTCTGTCTTACGGTCGGTGCTTCAATTCTCAGTGAAACACTTTTCGATTGCTTTTGTTAGCTGGTATTGTGCAAGCTCTGTCTTTTCTTTCTCAGCTTCTATAGTCGTTTCAAGAGTATTATAAAGACGATGCCCGTTATCACCTTTTTCAATTGTTGATACGTCTGAAAGCCTCGCCCTTTGAAGCTTGAATTTCATATAGGCTTTTACCATACTTGCGAAGCATGGACTTTCTATAATCTCTGTCAGCATTTCCCCAGCGGGGTTATTATCACAGGTAAAGCTAAAATACTCAAAAAGCATTTTGGGCATATCGGTAAATATGCCATTGGCTTGTATATCGCTTAATTTCTCTACAGCCTTATTTGACAGCCCTGTTTTTTTGCAGGTGTCAATATTAGCCGCTTCAATCCCTCTATAGATATAGTCAATTGAAACATTGAAAAGCTTTGCCATAGCAGATAGCCTATCAATTGACGGTATGCGTTCGTCTGTTTCATAATGACTTATATCACACTCAGAGCATGCACAGTAATTTGACATAGCTTCAACCAGTTGTTTTTGCGTCCTATACCCGTTCAATTTTCGCAGATGCTTAATTCGCTGTCCTATTGTTGCGTTCTTTCTTTCGTCCCGTGTATTTTTCATGCCGTCCTCCGTTGAAATTTAGCTTTGTCGTATGTTTCCTTGATTTTTATACACAGCGGTATTATACTATACAGGTAGGGACTTGTCAAGAGCCTACAACTAAGTTACAAGGGGGTTTCAGTATGGCGAACAATGAACAGATAAAGCAGATAGAGTTACCGCCCGTGCTCAGTCACAAAGAATTACAGACCGCGTTCGGTTTCTCGCGCAATTTAGCTTATGCGCTACTTAATCGTCCGGACGTTGGCGCATTTGTGTTAGGGGGACGGCACTTTATCGCAACAGAAACGTTTCTAAAGTGGATAAACTCGCAGGGTAACAAGGGGGTAATAAATTGAATAGCGAACTTGAAACACTCGCCCGCGCTATTGTGCAAGAGATTGTAACACTTAAGTTACGCGAAGATGCTCAAAAAGTTCCAGATGGTGACTTTTTTCATTCGACGGAGCTACTATTAGCCGCATACCCTTGTATGAAAAGACGCATTGAGAATTTCAAGCGGTCGATTTCGTGCGCGGGTCTATCGGAGACGGACGAAGCGCGGTCAAAGCTTGCGCAGATGGAAATTGACTATGCCGTTCTTGACACAGCTATTGACCAGATACGCGGGGACAGTTATTTCGATGTGATACAATGGCAATATTGGCGCGTTGGTCTTGATGGTAAACCGCTTGATTCTTCCGCAACAATGCAGGATTATGCCGCCGCCAAGGGTATAAACGCGGGGACGGCGACACGACACAAAAATGATATAGTGCGCACACTCGCCGCCTTGCTTCGCGGTGATGGTGCTATGTACATCTCTTAAGGCAGATGGGCAGAGGAAAGACAGCATGAAAGCAAGAGCAAAAAAGCGGTTAGGGTTTCTCCCTTTTGAAGCGCGAAAGCCCGAATGTCAATTCGCGTCCATTGCTAAGGACATGGCAGAAAGCCCAGCATGGCAAGGGTTAAATCTAAGACAACGGGGCTTGTACCTTGAATTGAAATTAAGGTATTGGCGCAAGGTTCAAGGCGGTGTTGTGACCGCTTCAAACAAAGACGATGTTGTATTCACAAAAGCGGATGCTATGCGCCTATATGGCAATTTCAAAACATTCAAGGATGATATGTCAAGGTTGATGGAATACGGGTTTATCTATGAAGCGTCAAACGGCAAATACTGTTTTCAAGCAAACAAATACGGCTTTTCGGATAAATGGCAAACGTTCCGACCGCCCGCAAAGCCCAAGAGACAACGCAACAAAGACGAAACACAGACGCAAACAAAGCTTCATAATTCGGGTGTCAAAAATGAACCACTATAGGCGGTTTACGTGTGTCACTATTGAACCACTACAGGCGGTTTTCGGTGTGTCAATATTGAACCACGGCAAAACGCCTTAACGCTTGAAAGAATGGGCGATTGTGTGTTTTTGCTTAATGAGCGTTACAGTGTGTCAAAAGTGAACCACATTATATAACTATTATAGCCATAGCCGTGTATTTTTGGGGGTGATATGATGCTTTAGCAGGGTCATGCAGGGACAGTCTCGGACACCACCACGGACACCACCACGGACACCACAAACAGGTTTTCCACAGCACACTACAAGTTTTCCACAATATCAATTTAGGGGGATTCAGATCATGGATACAAGAAAGCAAACAAGGTCATTAGACGAACTGAAAGCAAATTCGGAGAAAAAAACCGCAGATGCCGCAATAAATAAAGAACTGGCAGA
>JAEEGL016158641.1_pt1 | contig 13500 bp, 11 predicted proteins | sample 9134231 | NCBI WGS metagenome assembly JAEEGL01 (sample SAMN16246548, study PRJNA631951) | gut metagenome | biome: gut microbiome; feature: rumen; material: fiber-attached | host: Bos | place: Iran: Karaj | collected 2018-10
AATATCTTTATCTTTGGAACAAAATCGCCCAAAAGATCAAAAATTGAAACTACTATCACTATTCTATTTTTTCAAAAAAGCACCAAAATAACGCCTTATAACCGAAAGTATTTCCAAAATGGAACATTTACTCCCCCTGTTTTGCTCTCTTTTAATGCATTTTTTTCAAAAAAACGAGGACTTATTGCTTTTAAATACTGATACGTAGAATATGAAGATAGTGTTAAAAATAACACTTAGACAACGACAAACTAACTTCAGGAAATAACATGTCACTACTAATAACACTTAGCAGAATACTTGCTAAATATACAGCTCTGTTCGTAATCGGAACAGCTGTTTTCGCCTATTTTGTTCCATCCTCATGTACCTTTGTGAAAGGTAACACCCAGATTATTATTCTTGGAATCATTATGCTCTCAATGGGTATGACACTTGGCAGACAGGATTACAGAATTCTTGCCCAGAGACCATTCGACATTCTGATTGGAACTATCGCACAGTTCACCATTATGCCTCTGATTGCAATTATGCTGGCAACCACCTTCAACCTCTCAGACGGCTTAACTCTTGGTCTGGTACTTGTAGGCTGCTGTCCTGGCGGTGTTTCCTCAAACATTATGACCTTCCTGTGCAAGGGTGATGTTGCATTCTCAGTTGGCATGACCACTGTATCAACAATTATTGCCCCAGTTGCAACTCCTCTATTAGTTAACTACCTTGTAGGTCAGCGTATTGATATTGATGGCTGGAGCATGTTCCAGTTCATGCTGATGGTAACCATCGTACCAGTAGGCATCGGATCAATGTGCAATATCATTTTCGGCAAATTTGACTTCTTCAAGAAGGTTCGTCAGGTTATGCCAGGTGTTGCAGTAATCGGCTTTGCTCTGATTGTAGGCGGTGTAATTGCCTACCACGGACAGAAATTCCTAGAGTCAGGACTTGTAATCTTCCTATGCATTTTCTGTCACAATGCTTTAGGCTATCTGCTAGGATTCTTCGCAGGTCGCACCTTCAAGATGAGTACAGCCAAGAAGAGAACTCTGGCTATCGAAGTTGGTGTTCAGAATGCAGGTCTTGCTACCGGTCTTTGCGGCAAGTTCTTCCCAACTTCAGCTGAGGCTGCCATTGCATCTGCAGTATCCTGTGTATGGCACTCAATATCAGGTACCATTCTGGCAAATATCTTTGCAACCTATGACAAGAAAAAGGCTGAAGCAGCAGAACAGCTTCAGACTTCAACAGAACAGTAAGGAAGAAAAATGGAGCTATCCCGTACCGTTGAGCTGGCACAGAAGCTGATTAGAATAGAATCAGTAACACCTGATGATAACGGGTGTCAGGATCTGATAAAGGAGATCTTAAAGCCACTGGGCTTCACCTGTTATACCATCGAAGAGAAAGGTGTAACCAATCTTCTGGCAACTCACGGACGGGGCTCCCCTTTCCTATTGTTTCTAGGCCACACCGACGTGGTACCAGTAGGAGACGAAAGTCAGTGGGATCACCCTCCATTCTGCGGTGATATTTTTGATTATGACGGAGAACCATACCTTTACGGCAGAGGAAGCTCTGACATGAAGGGCGGTGATGCGGCTATGATCACTGCCATGTGTGAGTACGTAAAGCTAAATCAGAATCATATCGGTACCATTGGCCTTCTGCTTACCTCAAACGAGGAAGGAGATGCTGTCGGAGGTACTCCTTATGTAATTGACTACATGAAACAGCGTCACATGATCCCTACTTACTGTCTTATCGGAGAGTGCTCCTGCGATAAGGTCTTTGGAGATTCAATCAAAAACGGTCGTCGAGGTGACATGAATGCAACCATTACCGTTCATGGCATTCAGGGACACGCAGCCTTAGAGCAGCATGCTAAAAATGCGGTTTTTGAAGCCTCCCGCTTTATTCAGGGAATGCTTGATAATCCTATTGATAACGGCACACCTTTCTTCCCTCCGACCTCTTTCCAGGTATCCAATATTAAGGCAGGAACTGGTGCAGATAATGTAATTCCAGGATCCTGTACCCTTCGCTGTAACTTCAGATGGAATGATTCTCAGACTCCATCTTTAATTGAAAAACACGTCAGAGACGTTGCGAAGGAGCTTAATATTGACTGTGATATGGAGTTTAGAGAGGAAGGAAAGCCATTTCTTACCAAGGATGGCGAACTGATAGATGCGCTTTATAATTCGATAAGAACTGTCAGCGGCGTTACCCCGGATCTTGGAACATCCGGAGGAACATCTGACGGAAGATTCGTCAGACCTCTTGGGACTCAGACTGTTGAATTTGGCCCTGTTTCAGATTTAATCCATAAGGTTAATGAAAGAGTCAGTGTAAAACAGCTTGATATGCTGCATGAGATTTATCTTAGAGTCATATATCAGCTGCTGGTACACAAGCCTATAACCGAAGAATAGCAAAGAACCAGACTCAAACCACTGGCAAAACGATTTATTGCTATGACCTCAATTTCTCTCAACCAGAGGACAAATTGAGGTCATTCTTATTTTTATGTTCCTTTTTCTCGCATATCCCCTGTCAATATGTTTTTCTATAAGATTTGCTCTATAATCGTTCCTGTATTGATTAAGGACTAATATGGAAAAGCTATTTGATATTAACGAAAAAGGCTACAGCATACGCTGCAAATTACTCTACGATAAAGATATGCATGCCATAGATAAAGTGGTAATAGCAACGCACGGATTCGGTGGCTTTAAAGATAACAAATCTGTCGAGAAATTCGCGGAAAGACTCGTTACTAAATATAAAGGCTTTGGAGTAATAACTTTTGACTGGCCTTGTCATGGTCAGGATGCCAGAAAAAAACTGCTTATAAGTGAATGTCAGACCTATCTGCAGTTAGTGATTGATTATGCCCGTGATCACCTGAAAGCAAAATCTCTATACAATTACTCTGTCAGCTTTGGCGGCTTTAATACCCTCAAATATATAGCAGATCATGGTAATCCTTTTAACAGAATTGCGCTAAGAAGCACCTCAGTCAAGCTTTACGATATCATGTCTTCAACCATTTCTGAGGATGATCTTAAAAAGCTCTCCAAAGGTAAAGAAGTCTTAGCAGGACGTGATCGAAAAATGAAGATCAGTAAGGAATTTCTAGAATCTTTAAAGACCATAGATGAGGAAATTGCGGCCTTTGACTATATTGATTATGCTGAAAGCATTCTCATGCTTCATGGTACCCTTGATGACAGTGTTCCAATTGAGAATGCCAAAGAGTTTTCTGAAAAGAATATAATTGAACTTGTAGAAGTTGAAAAGGCAGATCACCGTTTTTCAGATCCCAAACGTATGGATTTTGCGATTCAGAAAATAATCGACTTCTTTGCTCCTCACAGCAATTAACCGTACACTTCTCAAAAAATCTGGTTGCAGTACCAAAATAGTCAACACCTCACCAAAGGCTGCAAACCAGATTCTTCAATTCATTATTCTCAAAGCAGTTCTCTTATTTGGAAAAATAAGACCGTCCGCATTCACATCAGATTTTACCGGCATTAGATCTTATCTTTATGTAATCACTTCGTATGTAATCACAGATAATTATTTTTCCGCCAAATCTCATTTTTTTTGAAGATTTGGAGGAATAATTCTTCACCACTTTTCAGAGCCAAAAGAATTAAGTCCAGAGAGAAGTGATGAACATAGGTGAAGCATCTTTCGATTTTTCAAACCCGCAATCACTGTAGAAATGCAATTCATCATCGTAAGCAATGACTGCAATTCGAAGGTAGTCCTTATACTTTTCCTTGATCATGGATACTAGAGTCCTGCCTATTTTCTGCTGCTGATACGCAGGATTAACCAGGAGATAATGCACATACGCATTCATAATTCCATCATCCATGGCACAAACCATTCCAACGAGCCTATCGCCATCCCAGGCTGAATAAACTGTTTTGAAATTCTTCATGGCAACAACCAGTTTGTCAGGAAAATGACCTGAAGACCATTCTACAGATAGAAAGAGTTCTTCCAGTTCCTTACAGGAAAAATCATGGATATCTTTGTAAGAAATGGACATAGATAATCCTAAAATTGAAAAATGAGCTCATGGATAGTAAATAACGAGAGCGAATCTCTTTAAAGCAAAATCACCAGTACCCCAAATTAAGGTAACTGGTGATTATGAATTAGTTCAGAGCATTCTGAAACATAATACCTTAACTTGCAGCAACAAGATCTTTTACAGCTTTCTCAAGTAAATCCAAGGCCTCATCTATAACCTTAGTTCTGATATTAAGAGCAGGTGCCAGACGCAGTACATCAGCATGGGCTGTAAGAGTTAAGAGTTTGTGCTTAAAGCACAGTTTCTGAAGCTCAGATGACTTGCCTGCATATTTGCCGTCTAAAACCAGACCTAACAGCAGACCTTTTCCTCTTACTTCCTTGAATACATGATACTTTTCATTGAGTTTACCGATTTTCTCAACAATGTAGTCATGAGTCTTGTTAACCTTATTAAGGAAAGTCTTGTCACTTACCTTATCGATAACGTAAGAGCCCACAGCACAGGCCAGAGGGTTACCGCCAAAGGTTGAACCATGAGTTCCAGGAACAAAGTGTGAAGCAAACTTCTCGTAGGTCAGAACTGCACCGATAGGAATACCAGAAGCAAGACCTTTAGCTGAGGTCAGAATATCAGGCTTTACAGGAGTCTGCTCATAGGCATACAGAGTTCCGCTTCTGCCAACACCAGTCTGAACCTCATCGAAGATCAGAGCTGCATTATACTTGTCACAAAGCTCTCTGACCTTAATTAAGAAATCATTGTCTGCAGTAATAATACCGCCTTCACCCTGGATAGGTTCCAGAATCACAGCGCAGGTCTTATCAGAAATCGTGGCTTCAAAGGTCTTAGTATCATTGTATGGAATATGAGTGATAGCTGCAGGCTTTGGACCGAAACCGTCAGAGTAGCTCTCCTGTCCGCCAACAGTCACAGAGAAAAAGGTTCTGCCATGAAAGCTGTTGTTAAAGGAGATAATCTCATTCTTTTCCTCGCCATAGAGATCAAATGCAACTCTACGGGCAAGCTTTAGAGCGGTCTCATTTGACTCTGCTCCGGAATTTACAAAGAATACCTTCTCATATCCGGTTTTCTTCACAAGCTTTGAAGCAAGGGTAAGGGTATATTCATTACAGAAGATATTACTTACATGAATCAGATTGGCTGATGCCTTTCTGATTACATCAACTACGCCTTTAGGAGTATGACCTAGAAGATTAACTGCAATTCCTGAGGTAAGGTCAGTATACTTATTGCCCTTGTTGTCATATACATATGAACCGTGAGCCTTCTTTATCACCATGTTCATAGGGCTATAGCAAGGGAACATTACCTCGTCAAAGGTCTTTCTTGTAATCTTCATTATGCATTCTCCTTATTTACATCGTAAATGTATGCAACTTCATCACAGGTGGCACGTTTAGGACAGTTTTCACAGTCTTTTAGAATCTTTTCAGGAAGAGCTTCAATTACAGTCTTCTGGAAGCCAACCTTTGAGAAGAATTCTGGAGAGCGGGTAAGAACAAAGACTCTCTTAATGAACATCTTTGCAGCTCTCTTTAAAAGATAATTAACAATAGCTCTGCCCTGTCCCTGTCTCTGAACCACAGGAGAAACGCCTAAAGAACGGATTTCAGCCAGACCTGAATCATAAACATAAAGACAGGCACAGCCCATAACCTGTGAGTCTTTGACACACACGGCAAAGGTCTGAATACCTCTGATAATGTCATTACGCTTACGAGGAAGGTTCTGCCCCTGCTGAGCCCAGTATTCAATCATATCCATCAGAGCATCAACATCAGCAAGGGTTGCCTGTCTTACAGTGAAACTTGCATGCTCCTGCTTTAGGAAAATCTGATTGAGATTAACCAGAGAATCTTTAATGGAAATAAGCTCTTCATCAGTGATCTTATGTGCTGCACGCAGATCAGCAATCTTATCGTAAATCTCTTCTAAGGTATTGTTCTTTAATTCATCCAGTATGTAGAAGGATGATTCCTGAGTGATAGGTGGCATATATTATTCTCCACGAAAAAAGTTAAACCTGAAATTCCACAACTCTCATTAGAGTTCAATAGCAGTTCCAAGCCGATGCCGTGAAGACACAATCTCTTTTAATAAAGGATCTTTGAAGGATGCGATATAAACAGGCTTGCCGATAAACCTGGCTGTTTCAACAGCACTCTTCACCTTAACCTGCATACCGCCACTGATGGTACCATCTGCAATCAGGCTGTTTAGCTGTTCCTCGTTTAATGAAGGAATAAGCTTACCATCCTTATCCAGAACTCCGGGCACATCAGAAATAAAATAGACGGGAGCGGACAGTAACAGTCCTATAGCTGAAGCGACATCATCTGCATTAACGTTATACATCTGACCTTGTGAGTCAAAGGCTACTGACGCAATTACAGGAGTATAGCCGCCATCTAAAAGCATATTGATGTAATCAGAGGATACAGGAGAAACCTTTCCTACCATACCAAGGTCGGCAGAAAGCTGTTCTACCCCCAAAGAATTGCCATCACTTGCAATCATACCGATTGCCTTAAGACCATTCTTTATAGCTAAAGCCTGCAGCTTCTTATTACACATTCCGCAAAGGGCGGCACTGATAAATGGCATGTGCTCTTTCGGACTGACTCTAAGACCATTCTTCTTTTCTACCTTAAGATTCAGATCATTAAACAAAGAGTCAACCTCAACACCGCCACCATGGACAATCACTACACGTGAAGAGTGAGCGGCAGCAAAAAGCTCCCCTAACTCCTTATGTCCATCCAAAGCCTTACCACTTAGCTTTATAACAACAGTATTTTCAGTCATTACACGATACTCAACTGAAGATCTTATACGATCTGCCAAAAATACCACTTAACGCTCTTGGCGGTTAACCAAAGAGCCCCTTTAGCTCATCAAAACCATAGTATAGATTGAACACCTGCACAGCCTGAGCTGAGGCTCCTTTTAGCAGATTATCTATACAGGAACATACTACAATATAGCCATCCTTCATGGCATAGCCGATATCACAGTATGGAAGATACTGAACATCCATAAGCTTAGGCATTCCCTCTTTTACTCTAACAAGAGGCTTGTTCTCGTATACACTGTAAGCTTTCTTAACCTGTTCTGCGGTTACATTGTCCTTAAGCTTTGCATTGATTGTTGCATGGATGCCACGTTTGAAATCTCCAAGATGAGGAGTGAAGATTACCTCTGTTCCAAGATGTTCCGCTATCTCCGGCTGATGACGGTGAGTAAACACTCCATAGGCATTTAAACTAACCTCGCAGAAGGAATTGGTAAGTTTAGCCTTTCTTCCTGCACCTGATACACCTGAAACAGCATTGATGGATGGACGATAGTTCTTATCCAGAAGGTCAGCATCAATTAAAGGACGCAGTGCCAGCTGAGAAGCTGTAGGATAACAGCCTGGAAGAGAAATCATCTTGGTGGCACGCAGAGCATTGATATCAACGAACTCCGGCAGAGCATAAACAGCTGAAGATAAAAGCTCTGGATACTCATGCTCAAAACCGTAGGCATCCGCAAAGACCTTGAGATCAGAGATTCTGAAGGCTCCGGATAGATCAAATACAGCAATACCGGCGGAAGTCAGAACTGGAGCTACATCGTGACTTACCTTATGATCGGTTGCCAGAAATACAGCATCAACCTCACCAATTAAAGCCTTTGGATCACTCATAGGCTCTAACACAAGATCACAGCGGCCCTTTAGAGAACCATATAAATCTGAAATTTTTTTATTCTTATCAAGTGAATTTTCTGATACATACAGGTGTTTTAAACAAACCTCACTATGTGCACTGAAAATGCGACATAACTCAACACCTGCATATCCACTCGCGCCTACAACAGCAACACTTAACATCGAAACTCCAAAATACATTTGTAAAATACATTGTGAGTTTACAAGATATTCTTTAGCAAAGAAAAATAATGTTACTTTTGCACAGTTTTAGAACTTTAATGGGGACCATAGAGCTTTTTCACATGAGCTTATACTTAATTCCTTGAAAAAACACTATAAGAATGAGAAAAAAGAACTTATTGAATAAGATTTATAACGAAAAACATTAAATAAGAATAGAGCGAAAGAAAATCGCTCTTTAAGAGACTAATTATAATTATTCTCTTTAAATAAAGCCTGACACCTTGCAGGAGGAATCTTCTTAGGCTTTACCTTTGGCTTGGTTGGTTTTGGTGATGGTGGAGGTGGTACAAACCATGATGCAAGCTCAGCTCCACAGCCATCACCGCTAGGAGCCTTGGCCTGTTTCACACAGGCAGGACTGTCCAGAGGACAGCCAAGTCTAACATGCATATGACCTCTGTGTCCGAACCATGGTCTGATCTTCTGAAGCCAGGACTTGTCGTGACCTTCATAAATCTGACAAAGAGTTCTCTTGATACCTGGTGCCACAAAGATTCTTTCCACACGAGGGTCCTGCGCTGCCATATAAAGCAGAGCAACTCGGTTATTATCAAAGAACTGGGTTGGTCTGTTCTTAGTATCAACTATATACACATCCTCAGGGTGAGTCAGTTCATATTCACTCTTACGAGGAGTAGAAAAATCAAAAGAAATGTCTACATCAAGACCAATCTGATGAGAACCGTGATTAGAGGCAGAACCGAATGAACCTCCAAGAGGACGTGACAGATCACCTATAAGCAGATCAGGCAGACCGGCTTTCTTAGCTCTAGCTACCAGCTTATCGATATAGTCAATAAGCTGAGGATGACCAAAATTACGTGAATTTCCCCAGCGCTGAACCTGATAATTCTTGCCATCTTTTAGCTCTACCGCACCTTTGATACAGCCATTGGCATATTCACCGATAGCCTCTGCAGATGTATCAGAAGACTTAGCAAAGGAGCTGAAACTTAATAAGAGCGCAAAAGCTGCAGCTATAAATACACTGATTCTATTCAAAAGAAAATAATCTCTTAATAAAGCCCATCTTTGAGGATGGAACAATCATAACCTCAACAGATATTCCCTGGAAATTAAAGCCCTTTGAAGGAATATCGACATTTTCCTGTTTGATAAGCTCTCCACATTCATTCAGATTCTCATAAAGCTTCTGAAGATAAGGATTAGCTTCTCTTTCAATAATCTTTCTTAGAGTAATTCTGGCAGAGTTCAAAAGCTCAGAATCATTCATTTTCTGAGGTCTTACTATATCAGTAAAATTGATTCCAGTAATGTACTGAATCCACAGTTTTAAAGCAGGAGTCAGCCAAACATCAGAAAACGGATTGGTAGCCTCTCTGATAAGCTCATTTACATGATGGCGAACTGTATCAATGTGAGTTGCCCTCTCCTTTCCTCTGCCCTTGATTTCAAAGCGCATGTATATAGTACGGCCAGTAGCGTCACGGATTTCCTTATAACACTCGGCAGCACTGCCGTGAGAAGGAGAGCTGGTAAAATATAGTCTAGGACCTTCCGGAGCACGATGATCCTTCTTTCTTAAGGCATCATAATCGTAATGCTCAAAAGGAACAGCATCATTCTCATGCAGAGACTGATTGATAAGAGAGGCAATTAAACTGGCCTTCTGATCTGATGATAAAAAAAGATCAAGATTATCAATGATAAAGTTGGTAAAACTTTCAATACCAGCTGGTCTTAAAACGGAGAAATCACCTCTGTTCTTGGCAATGGTCAGAGAATCCTCTTTTTTATGGAAGAACTGTGAATAAAAGATCAGAATCCAGATCTGCATTCTAAAGGACAGGATCTTCTGAAAAATAAACTCTGCCAACTCTCTCTGTCCGGCAAGTTCTCTGGCAAACGGCTTTGCCTGACGGTTATAAAGCCAGTCACAGGCATACATATTCATTTCAAACCAGTCCAGTCTGTCAGCCAGATTTGAGCTGAAGAAATCAGTGATTTCTCTGTCGGAAAGATCCTTAAAGGATTTAGGATCATTTTCGAACCAGACATCTTTTGATTCAGGCAGTGGCCAGATAAAGCTTGGCTGAATACCACCAGCGGAAATTGACTTGCGGCGTTTAGGATTCAGAAGGAGCTCCTCCAGGAACGACCAGAGAGCTGCCATCTGATGAAGACGCTTTAAAAGAGGCGTGTAATTGGTATTGCGGTTATCATCAGGAATGAGACCGACATAATCGCACATTTTAGATAAGGTATTACAGGACTGAGCTTTCTCATCATCAGCATATATATCAGCAAACACATCGACAATAGAGAAAATGTGGTCACAGTTGCTGATAAGAGAAACGAAAGGTTCTGCAGAGGCATCGAAACAGACGACATTCTTCCGTTTCAGATAATCTGCCTCAATCATGTCCTCAATAGCAGGAAGATCACCCTTTTCTTCAATAAAATCACGGGTGATCTGCATCTTAGAGGCCTCTGACCAGTGAATTCTATTGTAGTTAATCTGAGGCTTTAGATAAGTATGAACATACACCTCTGGTCTCTCAGATTTGTTTTCAGACCAGCGAAGAATGCCATACTCTAAAACAAGATTACTATCTCCTTCATTAGGTGAGTAGGCATCAACAAAAAATAAAGTTGAATTCTTAGAAGACATGATTCAAATACATACTTCCTTAGAAGCCCTGTGCAGGTGCACTTGGTGCTAACAGATTCTCATCCTCCTCAAGTACAGCTCCGCCATTGTCCACATTACCCTGAACCTCGGCAGCCATTGAAGATGAACTCTGAGGATATTCATTTGTAGAACTTAGGGATGCAGCCGATGAAGTACCAGCAGATTCACCTCCTACAACAGGAGCTCCGTCAGAAGAGTTTGGAGTACCGGACTCATCCATGTAATCAAAAATAGGATGAATCTTCTTAACACCGTCAACCTTACGAGCCTGATTGATAGCTCTCTGTGCTTCATTTCGGGTTACATAGCCCATCATATATACAACAGAATTTTCGGTATAAACCTTAAATCTGCCTGAACTGATCTTTGAGCCAAACAGAAGCATGCTCTTTACCTTGGAGGTTATATAGGCATCAGAGGCAACTGTACCAGATGAGACTGGAGGAATATTCTCAACGCAGTTGAAGATTCTTCTAACATTCTTAACATGCTTGATCTTCTCAAGACACTCTGAAAGATACTCTCTATCCTGAGTCTCACCAACCAGAAGAACATTGCCATTCAATACAACGCAGTCTACACGGAAGACCTTGTAATCAGATCTTGTGGCATCATTTCTTAGAATACTTAAAACATTTTTGGAAATCTTCTGATCATCAACCTGCTTATCAACAGTTCTGCTGTCAGAACCAATATATGCACCAGCACCGGCAGCTGCTCCGCCTACTACGACAGCAGCACATCCATTGAAGACAAATGCAGAGGAAATTGCGAAAGCAGCAACAAGAGAAATCTTCTTTAAGTTCTTTAAGTTAGAAATTTGCATAACCTTATGACTCCATACAATTTTTCAGCATTATACCTACTGAAAACTTATGCAAAATATATTCACGATCAAAACTAATACAGTAGTTTAGCAAAAGACACAATATAGTCAAAAGGTTAACAATAAAAGTGAGAATGTAAGAAGAAAATAAAATGGGAGGCTAGAAAGAAAAATCCCCTGAATAAGAATTTATCAGGGGACAACAATCAAACAAACATAAGGAGTACGTGAACTATATCACAAAAAATCAATTGTGATCAATTTCTCAAAAAATATTTTTTAACTTTTTTACAATTTCTTGGAAAAACAATAAGTTAAATAAAATTACTTTTTGATAATTTTTATCACTTATGATTTTCGGTGACTGTATATTAAATATAGGAAGAATTCTCATAGTAAATTAGGAGATAAATCAAATTTTCAGAAAAAGAGTAGATAAAAATGAAAAAAGTAAAAAACGGACTATTGATTAATTTTTAATTTTTTTATATTTAACGGATCGTCACAAATACGATATATATGCTATTTAGTTGAATTCAAAGAAAAATTTATAATAAAAATCATAAAAAAAGTATTGACACTCAGAGGACGTATCCCTATAATGTGCCTCAGTCGGTAATTAGCGCAGCCCGGTAGCGCATCTGGTTTGGGACCAGAGGGTCGCAGGTTCGAACCCTGCATTACCGACCATTCTCATTTCACTAGATCACTTAATTCTTATCTTATATCCCATTAGTAAATAACATTCCCTATAAGTATTACTTAATATCGACCATCAGCCAGATTGGCTCAATCAATATTCTTAAAATTACGGACTCAAAAGGATATAGGCTTGCATCAAAATACAGAAAACGACCTCACGTAAACAGAAAAATAATCTTATCTATATATAGGTGTAAATTTTCCTCGAAGAAATAGTAGTCTGACTATACATTAAATAAAACAGAAGAAAATAAAGCAAACAACTAGATAAAGCAAAGTAAATGAAAGATATATTATTCAATTTAAATTAAAATTAAAAAAAGAGTTGACACCAAAAGGGTACATCCCTATAATGTGCCTCAGTCGGTAATTAGCGCAGCCCGGTAGCGCATCTGGTTTGGGACCAGAGGGTCGCAGGTTCGAACCCTGCATTACCGACCATTCAAAATCAAAAGAGATTAAATCTCATCATCTGAGTCGGTAATTAGCGCAGCCTGGTAGCGCATCTGGTTTGGGACCAGAGGGTCGCAGGTTCGAACCCTGCATTACCGACCACTCCTAACAAAATTCAAAATCAATTATATAAACCAAGATTATTAGCAGTAATTGCATATGTTACTCTTCTAAGAGCTATCTTTACTCAGGATCATTGTTAACTGCTAATCTCACTACACTGCTCCAATGAAGATCCATCCATAAAAACAATCTAGCATAACCAGAATCTCACTATAAAAAGATCAGTAGGGGAGAGAGATTCTCTCCTAAGGGATTGTTTACGATCATTAAAATATACACTCCAGGCATCTCACAAAATAATCAAAAATCCATCAGGATTAACGCAAAAAGAATAATCCTGTCATTACAAGTAAAAGTCTCAACAAATCATTTCTAGAGCATTTTTGAGGGGGTATCATAAAACAAATAATCATTACTTTTTTATTCTTCTTAAATATTACATAAAACAAAATTTAATAACAGAAAGATTATTTTATAAACAACAATAACATCTAGATATAATAAAAATAAAGATAATTACATTTGTAATAAAATACATTATTTATGTTAACACAGTATCGAGGCTCGTTTTCCCTTATAAAATTAGTATTTTTCAGAAATACATTTATTGAGAACCTTTGTGTAATTTAATTTCTTTTCAATAATTACATTTTTGTAATTTTAATTACATTATTTAAATTTATGAAATTTACCTCTAATTACCTTAATAAATATAACCGTTTTATTAACAATTAGATTACACATTAATTTCTTTTATTTACTTATAGTTCAGATAGTTATCTAATTTTTCATAT
>JAEEGL010254425.1_pt1 | contig 13499 bp, 11 predicted proteins | sample 9134231 | NCBI WGS metagenome assembly JAEEGL01 (sample SAMN16246548, study PRJNA631951) | gut metagenome | biome: gut microbiome; feature: rumen; material: fiber-attached | host: Bos | place: Iran: Karaj | collected 2018-10
AAGCATGTGCCTGAAGAGTTGATGAATATTGACAAGCTGTTGGCAGATAAGTATTTCTGTAACTTCTCGCTGTTTCAGTCGCTGCCAGACTCATGGGCTATCGACCAGATTTTCCCCATCATGCCTATTCAGCGACTTAACGAGCGTCCTACGCGTAATGCCACTATTCAGGACATTACTTGCGACTCAGATGGGAAGATAGCTAACTTTGCGACCAATCGTCATAACTCCCATTCGTTGCCTGTTCATACGCTGAAAAAGAACGAGAACTACTATCTTGGTGTCTTCCTTGTGGGTGCCTATCAGGAGATTTTAGGTGATATGCACAACCTGTTTGGTGACACCACTGCTGTCCATATCTCTGTAAAAGACGGAGCCTACCATATTGATCAGATATTCGATGGTGAGACGGTGGAAGAGGTTCTCGAATACGTGCAGTATAATCCCAAGAAACTGGTCCGTCAGTTGGAAATATGGGTGGCCAAGAGTGTCAAGCAGGGCAAGATTAGTCTGGAGGAAGGCAAGGAGTTCCTTTCTAACTATCGCTCAGGGCTTTATGGTTATACTTATCTCGAATAACATTATGTCGAAATGTCGAAAAAAGTTATGAAAGAAAAACTTACAATAGTAAAGGTTGGAGGAGCTGTGGTCGAGGACGAACTACAGCTCTCTCAGTTATTGCGCGACTTCTCTGCTATTGAGGGTCGCAAGGTGTTGGTACATGGTGGCGGTCGCAAGGCTACAAAGATGGCAGAGCGACTGGGCATTGAGACACAGATGGTCAACGGACGCCGCATAACCGACAGCGATATGTTAGAGGTGGTGACGATGGTGTATGGTGGACTGGTCAACAAAAACCTTGTGGTACGTCTTCAAGCCAATGGTGTCAATGCCATCGGTCTGACTGGTGCTGATGCCAACGCCATCCGCAGTCATAAGCGCCCCCTGAAGGATGGCATCGACTACGGTTGGGTGGGCGATGTTGACAACGTAGCACACGAAATCTTGTCGCACCTTATTGAGGCAGGTATCACACCCGTTCTGGCTCCTCTGACGCATGACGGTGAAGGACATATCCTCAATACCAATGCCGACACCATCGCTTCTGAAGCTGCTAAGGCTTTGGCTAAGGACTACGACGTGACGCTGATATTCTCGTTCGAGAAGAAGGGTGTGCTCCTGAATCCTGACGACGATGAAAGTGTTATACCTGCTATTACTCGTACTTTATTTAATCAGTACAAAGCTGACGGCACCATCTCTGGTGGTATGTTGCCCAAGATAGAGAATGCATTAGCTGCTGTTGAGGCTGGTGTCAGCCGCGTTATCATCACGTTAGCGACAGCCATTGACGGACAGCATGGTACCGTGATAGGAAGTGAAAAGTGAATAGTGAATAATTTGCTACCGCATTGAAATCTATCAGTTTCCAAACCGACATCTTGCCGCTGAAGAACGAACTCTTCCGCATGGCCCTTCGCATCACACAGAATCGCGAAGAGGCCGAGGATGTGGTGCAGGAAACGATGATCAAGGTATGGAACCGACGTGAACAGTGGCCACAGTTGGAGTCTATAGAAGCCTTTTGCCTCACAATCTGTCGTAACCTCTCGCTTGATAAGATACGACGTATGGATAATCAGGTGCAGAGTCTGAGCGATGATATTGATCCTACAGACTTTAGTCACGCTTCAAATCCTGAAAAGTTGGCCATCCAAAACGACCGTTCCTTGTTGGTACGCCAACTGATTGATGAATTGCCCGAACGCCTGCGTACCTGTATGCAGTTGCGCGACATCGAAGGTAAAAGCTACCGTGACATTGCCACAATTCTTGATATTACCGAACAACAGGTAAAGGTTAATATCTTCCGTGCACGGCAGGCTGTCAGGGAACGGTTTTTGAAGATTGAGAAATTGAGAAGGTGAGAAAGTGAGAGATTTTTTCATTTTCCTGTAACTTTCCTGTTTTACAAACGTCTACCATATAGAGAATAATTAAAAAGGTATGGATTATAAGTACATCGAACAACTCTTGGAGCGCTATTGGGCTGCTGAGACTTCCTTCGAGGAAGAGAGCATCCTGCGCACCTTCTTCAGCCAGATGAATATTCCGGCTGAGATGGAGCATCTGCGCCCGCTATTCACCGACAATGCTGTCGGACAGACGTTGGGCGATGACTTTGACGCACGCATCATGAAGGCCATTGGTGTTGAGAAAGTGGTTAAGGCCCGCGAGGTGTCACTCACCCAGCGACTGATACCGCTGTTCAAGGCTGCTGCTGTCGTTGCCATCATCCTTACCCTGGGTGGTGCTCTACAGGCTCCATGGGATAGTACATGGAATACCCCCGAAGACTATGCGGCCATCCATCAGGTTGACACCATCAATGCCATCCCTGTGCAGGCTGAAGTTGTTGGTGTGACAGCATCCGACAGTACAGGCGTGTTGTTGACAGACCAGCCGAAAGACTAAGATTTTTCTATGCTTTCTCTATATTTACATCATGTTTAGTAAAACACAGGGGGTTACAGCTGTGAAGCCAAAGATCCCAAATTCGACCCAAACAAGCTAAAAGAAGCGGTCGATTTCTCTCAAATTTTTCATAACATACTAACGGTGAACGAGCTGCCTTTCCTGCAAGATGGAGGCAGCTCGTTCGATATTAATCCATTGATTACAAAAATTTATGATAACAACGATGGCGGCGGTGTATGATTGATTCCAGATACTGCCATTGCGACAGCACGCCCTCGTTGGTTTCCATCTGGGGGCCTGTCTCTGCCCACTCGAAGTTATAGCGCTGGAACCAGCGGATGAGGTCGTCGAAGATCAGGGCGTTGGCACCTTTACTGCGGTATTCAGGCAGCACGCCGATGAGCAGCAGGTCGACGATATTGGTTTTGTGCCACTTCAGGATTTTCAACATGTGCCACCAGCCGAAAGGCAGGAAACGTCCGTCGCGTGTCTTCTGCATAGCTCGTGAGAATGAAGGGAATGTGATGCCAAACCCCACCATATTGTCACCGTCGAAGATAGCTGTAACCAGATTAAGGTCGGCTATCTTGATATAGTCGTTCACCAGCTTGTCAATCTGCTTATCGGACAGCTGGCTAAAGCCATATAGGTCTTTGTAGGTGGCATTGAGCAGGTCGAACACTTTACGACCATAGCCTTCGTCGACCAGTTCGCGACGGGTGAACTTATGCACGCGCAAACCATAGCGCTTGCGTACCATTTCAGTAATCTTCGAGAACTTCTCAGGCACCACCTCAGGCACTTTGACCTTCATCTCCACATAGTCGTTGTCCTTCTCGAAACCTTTAATTTGCTCTATATGCTGTGGGTAATAAGGATAGTTGTAGTTGACATACATGGTAGAAAGGTTATTGAAACCATCTACGAGCATGCCTTCACGGTCGGTGTCGATAAAACCCAAAGGCCCGGCAATCTCGGTCATGCTCCGTTCGCGTCCCCAGTCCTCAACGGCTTTCAGCAGCGCTTCCGATACATCTTTGTCATCAATAAAGTCAAACCAGCCGAAACGTACCTGCTTACGGTCCCAGCGCTCGTTGGCTCTGTGGTTGATGATGGCGGCCACACGCCCAACCATCTTTCCGTCCTTAAACGCCATGAAATATTCGGCTTCGCAACACTCGAAGGAAGGGTTCTTATCCTTTCTTAAAGTGGCCATTTCATCGGAAAACAAAAATGGTACGACATAATCGCTCCCTCTGTACAAGTCGTAATAGAACTGTACGAATTGTTCCAGCTCCTTGCGATTAGTAACTCGTCTAATGTCAATGTTACTCATTGTCTATTGTCTAATTATCTTGCAAAAGTACAACAAAATGTTGAAACAAACGAATTTCAATCCCTTAAATTTTCAATATACTGCCATAATTGCCGATAGAAAGGGTGTTGTGTCATAGTTTTACGATCTCCCAAGATGATGAGTTTCATGCGGGCACGGGTGATAGCAACGTTCATGCGTCGCAGGTCGCGCAGAAAACCGATTTGTCCTTCATCGTTGCTGCGTACCATTGATATGACAATGATGTCGCGCTCCTGTCCCTGAAAACCATCTACGGTGTTGACGCTGATCTGACGGCGGAATGGTTTAAAAAAGTCCGATTTCATCAGAATCCTACGCAATTGTTGTACCTGGGCACGATAGGGTGATATGATGCCCACGTCGATACGCTCGTCCAATAGCCGTTGCTTACCTATTTTATTAAAATAGTTCTGCAAAGCCAGAAGCGTCAGTTCTGCTTCAGCCTTGTTGATGCGACCGAAGGTCTCCCCGATGAACTCTTCCTTAAAACTGACCTGACTGTCTTCCGGCAGCTCAAACTGTGAGGTATCTATCCAGGTTATGGGAATATCCATGTCCAGTATGCTGCGGAATCTGACATCGGGGGCACTCTCTACTTGTCCGTCATAGAAGTAGTTGCTCGAAAACCGCATGATGTCGTCGTTCATGCGGTATTGTATTTTCAGCAGGGTAACGGCTTCAGGATGCATCTCTACGATACGTTCCATCAGAGTCCTGCCTAATCCGGCTTTCAAGGCGGCAATACTTTTGACGGTAGGTGGCAACTGGCAGTGGTCGCCTGCCAAGATGACGCGGCTCACACGACGCATGGGTATCCAGCAGGCGGCTTCCAAGGCTTGCGCGGCTTCGTCGATGAACAGCGAGCCAAACTTCTGTCCGTCCAAGAGTCGGTTAGCGGAGCCTACTAATGTGGAGGCTATGACACGTGCCTCGCCAAACAGTTCGCTATTGATGCGTATCTCCAGTTCAGTAGCCCGACTCTTCAGACTCTCCAATTTCTGGTGATACTTCTCGTCGCCACGCTTTCGGTGTGCGCGCAGGTCGCGGATGGCTTTTCTCAGTGCCCACAGTTGCGGATAGTCTGGATGACCCTCAAAGCGTCGCTCGTAAGTGAATGAGAGCATCTTGTCGTTGACACGCGTGGGATTGCCGATTCTCAATACATTAATTCCCCTATCCACCAGTTTTTCACTAATCCAGTCGACAGCCATATTGCTCTGGGCGCACACCAAGACTTGATTTTCTCGCATCAGTGTTTCGCGAATGGCTTCTACCAGTGTCGTGGTCTTTCCCGTTCCTGGAGGTCCGTGGACGATGGCTACATCCTTGGCACGTAACACTTGGTTGACGGCATCTTCTTGTGTGGCATTGAGATAGGGAAAGTGCATGGGTGGAAACACAAAGGTCTCTGGCTTCTGTCTGCTGTAAAACATGTCGCGCAGGTAGCCCAGTCGTCCTTTGCCTTTGATAACCCTGTCCAACGCCTCCATCATCAGCCGATACGATGTCTCGTCGAATGAGAGTTGTACGCCTAAGTTGTCTGCTCCCTGTAGTTCGATCAGGGGAGCACTGTCGGGTACAGTTACCACCATGCGGTCGCCGTCCACATAGCTGACGGTGCCTGTAAAGCGGAAGTAAGAGATCTTGTTTTGGGTGGTTTTGCCAATTAAACCAGACTGATTAGTAAAAAACATAACGGGCCTGCCGAACTCGAAGTTGTGTTCTATGTCCTGGTCAGCTGTGCGGAATACTTCGATAGTCAGTTGGTTTAGCGAGTTATAATAGCTCTTGCCCATTTTGACTGGCCACCATGCATCCCCACGCTTCACATTACGTGCCATACCCATCTGCTCGGTCTGTTGACGGAAGGCCTCCTTTTCCGTGTTATACTCCAGTTGCAACAGAAGTCGTTGCTCTTGTAGTGCCTGAATGGGGGATGTCGTAGTAGCTGTTGTCATTTCTCTCACTTCTTACCTCTCACCTCTTACCTCTCACCTCTTAATTAAACTATCGGCAAAGAGATACCGTTGATTTTCTGGTAGACATCAAGTGCGTAAACGTCGGTCATGCCAGCAATGTAGTCAATGACGGCCATGATGCGTGACTCCAGATTGTCGGCATTGATGTCGTATTGGCTCGACACACGGTCTATCAGCTGTTGCGAATAGTAGCGTTCGGGATGCATCACAGCCTCAATCATCTGCTCCATCAGCGTAGCCATGATTTTATAACCCGACAATTCTACATCCAGTACGGGCCGACTGCGGTAGATGCGCTGCACACTCAGTTTGGCACAACGTTGATACGCATCATGCTGTAATGGGCTGATATGGTCGATGAGTGAACCTTCGAAGATACCGTTTAGTATTTCGTCCTCGTGTTTAACAAAGGTGTTGACGCATTCGTTCTCCAACTTGCCGATGACGCAGGCGCGCATATAAACAACCTTTTCGTTCGGGTCTTCCAGCTCCTCGTCATGAATACGACGTAGTATTTTTTGTTTGAAGTCGTCTTCAAAAAATCCCAATAGCAGCTCTTCCGTTTCAGCATAGCTCAGAATCTTGAGTTTATGGGCGTCCTCCAAATCCATGATTTCGTAGCAGATGTCATCGGCAGCTTCTACCAGATAAACCAATGGATGACGGGCGTAGCACAAGGGTTGACCAGGCTCTGATTTGCAAATAACACCCATTTCATCGGCTATCCGCTGGTAGTATTGCTGCTCGCTTTGGAAGAAACCGAACTTCTTTTTCCACCCTGATACCGATGAGGCGTATGGGTATTTCACAATACTGGCCAGTGTTGAATAGGTCATCACGAAACCACCGGCACGGCGACCCTTAAACTGATGGGTCAGCAGACGGAAGGCATTGGCGTTGCCTTCAAAGTGTGTGATATCGTCCCAGAATGCCGATGAAACCGATGATTGCAGTTCTCTTCCAGCACCTTCAGTAAAGAATGTCTGGATGGCTTTCTCACCTGAGTGGCCAAAGGGTGGGTTACCTAAGTCGTGAGCCAGACAGGCAGTAGAGACAATCTGTCCGATCTGTTCGAACTGTGTGCCGCGCAACTCTGGACGTTTCTCGTTGATGATACGTTGTGACACGTCATTACCCAATGACATGCCGACGCTGGACACCTCAAGCGAGTGTGTCAGACGGTTGTGTACAAATACGGAACCTGGTAACGGGAATACCTGTGTCTTGTTTTGCAGTCGGCGAAAAGGGGCTGAGAATATCAGACGGTCGTAATCGCGCTTAAATTCCGTGCGATCGTCGTGGCGCTCTATATGGCGGTGTTCCTGCCCTAAGCGCTTATTAGAAATAAGTCTTGTCCATTCCATAGACTGCAAAATTACAGAAAAAAGAGTAAAAAGCCAAAAGTTTTCCGTTTTTCTTTTGTATTTTGCTCACTAATTCGTACCTTTGCACATTATTATATAAAAGCATTAACGTAAATGGTAAAGATAAAAGTTGTCAATCGCGGTCATCAGCAGTTGCCTGCCTATGCCACTCCACAGAGTGCAGGCATGGATCTGAGAGCCAATCTGACTGAACCTGTTACGCTGCGTCCTTTGGAGCGCCGTCTGATTCCAACGGGTCTGTTTATAGCGTTGCCTGAGGGCTATGAGGCTCAGGTGCGCCCCCGTAGCGGGCTGGCTCTGAAGCATGGTCTGACGGTGCTTAACACTCCAGGTACTATCGATGCCGACTATCGTGGTGAGATTGGTGTGGTACTGATTAACCTGTCGCAGGAAGACTTTGTTATCAAAGACGGCGAGCGCATTGCACAAATGGTGATAGCCCGTTGTGAACAGGGCGAACTCATCAGCGTCGACATTCTCGATGAAACGGAGCGTGGTGCCGGAGGCTATGGACATACCGGAATTAAATGATAAATGAGGAATGAATATGAAAAATGAAGGAATGACATACGCCAGCAATCGACTATGGGGAATAGTGGGGATGAGAACATTTCTCATTTCTGTATTTACATTTCTCATTTTTCATTTCTCATTTCTCATTTGCTTTGCCCAAGATACAGCAAAGCGCTATGATGCTTTTTTCCTGGAAGCTATCTGCCAGCAGGAGAAGGGTAATCATGATGCAGCCTTTGATTTGTTCACCCATTGCATAGAGATTGATTCTACGCGCTCTGAAGCTTTTTACTATTTGTCTCGCTATTATGACCATCTCAAGAATAAGGACAAATCACTTGCATACTCGGAGAAGGCAGTTCAATTGGAACCAGATAATGTGACCTATCTTGAGACATTGGCCAACGCCTATATCTCCCGTCGCCAATACGACAAGGCCATTGATGTGATGGAGCGCATATTTAGCATGAACAGCGATCGCGAGGATGTGCTGTCGCTATTGGTTCAGCTCTATGAGCAGCAACAGGACTACGAAGGAGCTATTCGTACATTGTCGCGACTTGAGACAATGGAAGGTAAAAGCGAACGGCTGTCAATGGCCAAGGGTGAGCTGTATACGCAGAAAGGCGATAAGAAAGCAGCTATCAGTGAGATGAAACAGCTGGCCGACCAGTATCCCAATGATCAGAACTATCGCTGTCTTTATGGCAATACACTCTATCTGAACGGACAGCAAAAAAAGGCATTAGCCATTTATGCCGACATTCTGAAACAGGAACCGGATAACCGCAGGGCCCAGATGGCCATGCTGTCACATTATAATGAGATTGGCGACTCTGTGCAGGCCCGTCAGTGGTTAGAGCTTTTACTGATGAACAAAAATGCAACGACAGAAGACCGTGTCCTGTTATTGCGGCAGGTGATTGGTGAGAGCGAACGTAGCGGAGGTGACTCCACACAGGTCCTCGGACTATTCCGTCGTGTGCTCAGCCTGCCACAGGCCGATGCTGATCTGGCCCTCTTCTGTGCTACGTATATGAATCTGAAGAAGATGCCTTCCGACAGCATCAGTCCTGTTTTGGAGCATGCCTTAGCTCTTGAACCCACTAATTCCGCAGCCCGACTGCAACTGGTAAGCTATGCTTGGCAAGCGGAGGATCGTGACCGTGTGATAGCACTCTGTCAGGATGCCCGTCAGTTTAATCCTGACGAGATGGCTTTCTATTATTATCAGGGCATTGCCTACTATCAGAAAGACCAACTCGATCAGGCTCTCAATTCCTTTCAGAATGGCATTGGTGTCATTACAGCCCAAAGCGATCCCGCCATCGTCTCCGATTTCTATGCCGTGATGGGCGACATTCTTCATCAGAAGGGATTAGCGCGTGAGGCTTTCGTGGCCTACGATTCCTGTCTGGTATGGAAGGATGACAACATCGGTTGCCTGAATAATTATGCCTACTATCTCAGTGAATTGGGCGAACAGCTTGACAAGGCCGAGCAGATGTCGTATCGTACCATTAAGGCCGAGCCAAAGAATGCCACCTATCTTGACACCTACGCATGGATACTCTTCATGCAACATCGCTATAGCGAAGCCAAGATTTATATCGACCAGACTTTGCAGTACGACACTGATACGTCGGCAGTCCTGTTAGAGCATGCCGGCGATATCTATTATCTGGTCGGCGACAAGGAGCAGGCACTGACTTTCTGGCAACAGGCACTCGAACGCTCGTCGGTAAAGTCGGAAGTGAAAGATGACCGCAAGGAGATTCTAATCAGAAAGATAAAACTTAAAAAATATTTGAAAGAATGAAATCAGTACGTATCATCAAAATGGTAGCAGTATCCATGGCAATTGCTATGGTGCTTGGCTGTGGTTCAAAGCGTAAGGTCGTCAACGATACGCCAAACGATCAGGTATCATTACAAAAGCAGGAATTCCTGCAGAAAGTAAGTGACAATGCACAGCATTCACGTTTTATCACTTCTAAGGTGAAGTTCTCTGTGGAGGTGGGTGCCCAGCAGCTAACGCTAACGGGTAATCTGAAGATGAAGCGCGATGACGTCATCCGACTACAACTGATGGCTTTTGGCTTCGTAGAGGCTGGCCGTTTGGAGTTTACGAAGGATTATGTCCTTATCATGGACCGTATCAATAAGCAGTATCTGAAAGTTCCCTACCAGCATTTGGACTTTCTGCGTAACAGCGGTCTCGACTTCTATGCTTTGCAAGCTTTGTTTTGGAATGAGTTGTTCCAGCCGGGCAAGGCACGTATGACCGACGAGTTGCTGAAGGATTATGTGACCGATATGGAGTCAGAGGATGCTGTTATCTCAATGGAGGGTGGTAAACTGTCATATCGTTGGCTTGCCGACAAGAGCTCTGCTAAGTTAAAGATGGCCAATATCCTTTATAAGGATAAGTTCCGTGGTAATTATCAGCTGAACTGGGACTATCAGGACTTCCAGCTGAATGGCCGCAAGCTGTTCCCGATGGATCATAAGATTAGTTTTACTACACCCGATAAAGAGGTTAAGTTTGAGATGCTTCTCAACTATATGGGTGCTGATGAAGACTGGGAAACACGCACAGAAGTGTCTGGCAAGTATCGTCAGGTCTCTGTTGATGAAATCCTGCGTCGTTTCATGTCGCTCTAACTGAAGGAGATGAAGCGTTTCCTTATAGTGTTATTCTTTTTCGCTTTTGCTGTGGCGCCATACGCCCAGCAGAAGCGTACCACTAAGCAGTCAGTCAAGAAGACGGTAACAGCTAAAAGTCAGAAGCCCAAAGCGAAGAGCTCAAAGCCGGTCACCTCTGTACAGACTTTAGAAAAACAGCGCCAGCAGATACAGGAGCAAATCAAGGAACAGGAGCGTCGTTTGCGCACCAATGAACAGGACGTAAAGCAGCGCCTGCGTAATTTAATGGTGCTAAATAGTGAGATTGAGGGCAAACGTCGTACCATCGATACCATTAAGCACGATATTACCTCGATGGATGTTGAGATAGAAATGCTTTTGGGCCAGTTTGACTTGTTGCAAGAGAAGCTGGAGAAGAACAAGAAGAACTATGTGAAGTCGATGCGTTACATGCATCGCAATCGTTCTACCCAGAACCAGCTTATGTTCATCTTCAGTGCCGACAACCTGACACAGATGGTACGTCGTATGCGCTTCATGCGTGAATATGCTTCCTACCAGCGTGTTCAGGGTGAACGTGTGAAGGCAGAAGAAGAGGAGGTGAACCGCAAGTTCCAGCAGATTACTGCCGCACAGCAGCGCAAACAGGACCTGCTTTCCAAGGGTGAACGGGAACAGCATTTGCTAGAAGGCAAGCAGACTGAACAGAAACAAGTTGTTCAAACCCTACAGAAAGAGCAAAAGACCATTCAGGGCATCATTGCCCAACAAAAGAAAAAGGATGCTGCCCTGAATGCCCAGATTGACCGATTGATTGCTGAAGAAGTGGCTCGCCAAAAGGCTCGTGCCGCTGCCGAGGCTAAGCGTCGCGCAGAGGCTGAGGCTGCGAAGAAGCGCGCTGCCGAGCTGGCCCGTAAGAAGGCGGCTGCCGAAGCCGCTGCTCGTGAGAATGCCCGTCGCATTGCTGAGGCTAAGGAACGTGAGGAGCGTGCCAAGCAAGAAGCAATGGCTGCTAAGAACAAACAGGCCCGTGAGGCTGCTGAGCGTAAGGCCCGTGAGGCCGAAGAGGCTCGTCTGGCAGCTGAAAAGAAAGCTGAGACAGAAGCCCGCGAACATGCCAAGGAGGTTGCTACAGCCCGTAAAGAGGCTGAGGCAGTATTATATGCCCCTACCGAGGACATGCGTATCAGTGGCAGCTTCGAAAGTAATCGTGGCCGTCTGCCCATTCCCATCACAGGCAACTATCGTATTGTCAGCCACTTTGGCCAGTATAATGTGGAGGGCTTGCATAATGTGACGCTCGACAACAAGGGTATCAACATCCAGGGTAGTCCTGGTGCTCGGGCACGTAGCATCTTCGATGGAGAGGTGAGTGCTGTGTTCAGCTTTGGCGGTACGATGGTGGTCATGGTTCGGCATGGCAGTTATATCAGCGTCTATTGTAATCTGGCCAACGTCAATGTTCATCGAGGACAGAAGGTAACAACTCGTCAGACATTAGGTCGTCTGGGTCAGGACAACATCCTACAGTTCCAGTTACGTAAGGAAACAGCCAAGCTGAATCCCGAGAGTTGGTTGGGAAGATAAAGGCGATTCGCGCCAAATGGAAATGAGGAATGATAAATGAGAAATGGAAATCCTCATTTCTCATTTATCAACGTAACATACGTTGATATTGCGTGCTCAATCTCGCTGATGCGGATGAATTCGTCAGCACTATGGCTACGGGCACTTTCGCCAGGACCTAACTTGAACGAGAGGAAAGGCATCAGCGCCTGGTCGCTCAGTGTGGGTGAGCCGTATGGCGACATACCCATTTGGATGCAGCGCTGCACCAGTGGGTGACCTACTGGGATGTGTGATGACGATAGCCGGAATGAACGGGCCTTCAGTTCACATTTCTTCATGTGCTTCTGGAGAAAGTCGAATAGATACTCGTTCTGATAGAACTCATTGGTACGCACGTCAATCACGAAATGGCATTCGTCGGGCACAACATTATGCTGGGTGCCACTATTGACCATAGTTACCATCATTTTGGTGGGGCCTAACAGCAAGCTGCGCCTGCGGAATTTGTGGTTGCGCAACCATACCAAGTCATCCAAAGCCTCATAGATAGCATTGACACCCTCGTCGCGTGCAGCATGTCCGCTCTTGCCACGGGCCACGCCGTCAATCACCATCAGCCCCTTTTCGGCAATTGCGGGCTGCATACCTGTCGGCTCACCAACAATGGCCACATCAATCTTTGGCAACTCAGGCAATGCCAGCGAAAAACCATTCTGTCCGCTTACTTCCTCTTCACAGCTGGCCAAGTACACTATATTATAAGGTACGTCGCGCGCGCGAAGAATGCGATACACTTGTAACAGACTGACCAGTCCGCCGCCACAGTCGTTCGAGCCTAAACCGTACAGAATGTCATCTTCTATGGTAGGTGCAAAAGGGTCACGTGTCCATGTGCTCACAGGTTTCACCGTGTCGATATGTGCGTTCATCAGCAGGGTAGGCTTGTTGTCGTCTATCGCTTCCTGCACCAGGATGTTGTTACCGATGCGCTTGACGGGCAGTCCACATTGCTCGCAGAAATCAGCTAAGATGTCCGCTGCGGCGCCTTCTTTCCGGCTTACCGATGGCGTAGCTATCAGTCGTTGCAGCAACTCCACCGCTTCGTTAGTATAATGCTTAATATCCATAATTGCTGCAAATTTACGAAAAAATGAAGGAAAAGCCAAAGATTTTGAGCTTTTCTGAGTGCAAAGTAAATTCGGTGAAGCCAAATTTAGGTAAAACCGAACGAAATTTAAAGAAAAAGCTCATTTTTCTTTTCCCTGTTATGCAAGTTATTTGGGAAACAGTATAGTGCCACTTTCACGTAAAACACTTCGGCAATAAGCAGTTCGCCCAATCCCATCTTCACGTAGTTGAGGTAGAGCACGCAGGCTATGAACATGCTGACGGTGGCGAGCACCCAGCCCTCGGCGAGGAACATCAGCATGACGCTTGATGACGTTGAATCATAACGATGTAAGTCAGAAAGAGTATGAAAAAGACATATCAAAAACCGAATGCGACAGTTGTGGAATTGAAGAACCGTTAGGCACTTCTCTTAGTATCTTTCCTTTTTTGCCGTATCTATGA
>JAEEGL011223719.1_pt1 | contig 13499 bp, 9 predicted proteins | sample 9134231 | NCBI WGS metagenome assembly JAEEGL01 (sample SAMN16246548, study PRJNA631951) | gut metagenome | biome: gut microbiome; feature: rumen; material: fiber-attached | host: Bos | place: Iran: Karaj | collected 2018-10
AAGCATGATTTTGAACTCCTGAACTAAGGCCGTCTGCTTATGATCGTGGCGTAGGAAGGTTTCTTGCGATGTATCTCCACATCGCAAAGGCCCGCTTGCTCCAGAAACGCCTTCAGCTGCTCCGGTGAATACGTTGTCATGCCGTCGACGACTCGCGTCCAGGCGCAATCCGCGGATGCGACCTCAAGGATGATGGCGAACCGTCCGCCCGGTTTCAGCACCCGTTTCACCTCTTCGAAGCAACGAGGCAGCTCCGGCCAGAAATAGACGGTCTCCACTGCCGTCACCAGGTCAAACGTATTGTCAGCATAGGGTAATTCAGCCGCAGACCCTTTCTGGACGAAGACGCGAGTGTCGAGCAGCCCGGCATTCACCTTGCGCGCCTTCGCCACGCTCTCGTCGGAGATATCGACGCCATGCACGATCGCGCCTTTGCTTCGTCCGAGCAGACGCCGAAGCGTCTGGCCGCCGCCACAGCCCACGTCGAGGATCGTCCATCCGTCCTGGAACGGCACATAGCCGAGCCCCCAGTTCGTCAGCGGGCCATGACAGCAGTTCATCATCGAAAGCATCATGCGTCCCATCGCACCACGCGGATGAGCACAGTTCGAGAAGAGTCTGCTCAGCAGACCGTTTTTGCGCCGGTTTCCCGGCTTGTCCGCGGCATGATCTACACCGCAACCACACTCCAAATCAGAGTTTTCATTGTATTGTTCTCCCATTTTTAGCCGACCTCTGGTGCATTCATGCACCCGGCGGCATCATTTTTTTGTCGTAAATAATATAGCATCAAATCGTCAAAAAACAATCGGACATATTTTCTTTATCAAAATCAATAAATTCACAGGGATGAAATGTGAGAAAAAATAGATGCGTAGCGATTCTCTGTTCTCTGAAGGGCCCGAAAAAAGCGGAGAAAGATTTGGGAAGACAATACCAGTGGTGTGTGTTTTTTGTCATTTTTCTCCACATTTTTGCGTTGAAAGGGAGCAAAATGGTGGAGAAGAGTTGCGTTTTGTCCAAAAACATCCTGCGTTTGGCGGGGTGGAGGGAGTCGATGCCCTGTCCAGAGATCATGCCCTAAATCTAACTCTTTTATTACGAAAAAGCTACAAAAAGCCTGGTGCTTGGACGGGGTTTCCCCGACCTCCCGGAAACGAGAAAGGGCCGAATTTTAAGGAAAGCTTTTGGGGTTCCGGAAGATTTTCAAAGTGTCACAACCTGCCGACTTTGTAAGAGAAACAAAAGCAGAAAAGAATCCTGATTGCCAGATTGTTAGTTGATAATATAAGCAAATTAGTGGAGGTGGGAGCGTTTGAATTTAAAGATTCTTTAAATGGTTTTTGATTGCAAATGCTGTGCTATCAATGTGTTGCATCAATATCCAGCAATGATAGCTACTAATCAGGGCGTCTGGACTTGGGTTGTTCCTCGACGCATGGAATGATGTATTTTATGCTATTCTTCCTCGCTCGAAGCGGCGGAGAGGTCGGCGTTGTCGGTCCACATCTCACACTGGCTCATCACGGTTTTGAGGGCTTCCTCCTGTCCATCCGGCGGATATTTGTACTTCTTCAGCAGGCGTTTGACCATCATGCGCATTTTCGCACGGGCGGAAGAGCGTTTCTGCCAGTCCACAGTCTTGCTGCGGCGGAGCATGTCGGTCAGTTCGCGTGTAATGGCGACGAGCTGGTCGTTGCTGTAGAAATCCTTCACGGCTTCCGGTTTCGTCAGCGCGTCGTAGAACGCGACTTCCTCCGTCGTCAGCCCGAGCTTCTTGCATTCCTCGCTGTCCGCGCGGAGTTCGTGCGCGAGGTTGGTCAGCTCCTGAATGACCTCCTCGTTGGTCAGCTGGCCGTTCAGGTACAGGTTCATGATCCGCTGGAATTTCTCGGAGAAGAGCTCTGACTTCACGACGTTGGTGCGGCGGTACACGGCGATTTGGTCGGCGATCAGGCGGCGCAGGATCTCCACGGCGATGTTCTTCTGCTTCATGGCCGCGACCTGCTTCAGGAATTCCGGGTCGAACAGCGAGAATTTCTGCCTCACATCGGCGAACAGGTTGATGACGCCTTCGCTCCGCACGCTTTCCTGTAGCAGTTCATTAATGCGCGCATTGATGTCCTTCAGCGAGAATCGTCCAGTCTTGCCGGACACGCGCGTCAGCATGGTCCGCACCGCCTCGAGATACGCCGCCTCGAATCGTTCGGCCTGCGGGACAATGCTCCGGCAGAGGGACAGCGCCTGCCTCATCGCCATGACTTCTTTGATGAAGCTGTCCTTTGTCGTGGCCTTATCCGGGGTAAAAAGATAGTTCGCGCCGCCGGCGATCAGCTCCGAACGCGCAAGGTCGTCCCCGTCCATGAATCCGGCGTAATCGAACCCGTGCAGCAGGGCGCGGCAGACTTCGAGCTTCTCCTGGAATTTCGGCAGCGCTGCCCGGGACACGTCCATTTCGCCGTAATTCTTCCGGTCGCGCACGGTGTAATCGTTCATGGCGAGCTTCAGCGCGCGGGCGATCCCGACGTAATCCACCACGAGCCCGCCCTCCTTGTCGCGGAACACGCGGTTCACGCGGGCGATGGCCTGCATCAGGTTGTGCCCGGCCATGGGCTTGTAGACGTACATGGTGGCCAGCGACGGCATGTCGAATCCGGTCAGCCACATGTCGACCACAATCGCAATCTTCAGCGGGCTGTCGTTGTCCTTGAAGCGCGCGGCGAGCTCCTTCCGGCGGGTCTTGTTGCCGACGATTTCCGCCCACTCCTTCGGGTCGTTGTTGCTGCCGGTCATGACCACGGCGATCTTCTCGCCCCAGCCCGGGCGCAGTTCCAGTATTTTCTTATAGATGCTCATGGCGATCGGGCGCGAATACGCCACGATCATCGCCTTGCCGGTGAGCTCCTGCGCCCGCGTCTCCTCGTAATGCTTCACAATATCGCCGCACAGCGCCTCGATCGTCTCCGGTGCGCCGAGAAGGCTTTCCATCCGGCTGAGGTCGTTTTTGCTCTTCTCGATCACATACGAATCGGTTTCGAGCTCCATCCGGTCGTATTCCTCGTCGATCCGGCGCAGCAGCTCCTGGTCCAGCCGCAGATGGATCACGCGGCTTTCGTAGTACACGGGACGCGTCGCGCCGTCCGCCACGGCCTGCGTCATGTCGTACACGTCGATGTAGTCGCCGAACACCTCCCGCGTGTTGTGGTCGCGCGAGGAGACGGGCGTGCCGGTGAATCCGATGAACGTCGCGTTCGGCAAGTTGTCGCGGATGATCTGCGCAATGCCCTTGTGGATGGTCCCGTCGCGGCGCATCGTTTCGAATCCGTAATGTCCGCGGTGCGCCTCGTCCGCGATGACAACGATGTTGCGCCGGTCGGACAACGGTTTCCCGTCGCCCGGCTCCACGAAATTCTGCATCGTCGTGAAGATGATCCCGTTCGCCTCGCGGTCTTTGAGCAGCCCGCGGAGCTTCTCCCGGCTGCTGAAATACTTTCCGCCTGTAGTACTGCCGTCCGCGTCGGACGTCTCCGCGCTGACGGTCCAGTTCGCGCTGTTTCCCGCCTGGTCCGGCGTCTGCCGCAGAAATTCCTGACACTTCACGAACTGCCCGTACAGCTGGTCGTCCAGGTCGTTCCGGTCCGTGATCACGACCACCGTCGGGCTTTTCAGCTCGCGCTGCAGCAGTTTCGTGTAGAACACCATGGAGAGCGACTTCCCGCTGCCCTGCGTGTGCCAGAAGACGCCTCCGCGTCCGTCGCCGCCCTCGCTTGCCGCGTTTCGCGTGGACACCAGCGCCTTCCGCACCGCGAAATACTGGTGGTAGCACGCCAGAATTTTCTTCGGCCCCTTCTCCTGAATAGCAGATGAAGTTTTCCAGCAGGTCCAGCAGACGCCGCGGCTCCAGCATCCCGCGGAACGGCGTCTGGAAATCCACCTGCGCCGTGCTTTCATTGATCCCGTCCACGGTTTTCCACTCCATGAACCGGGCCTCGCTCGCCGTGATCGTCCCCGCGCGCGTCTCCGACAGGTCGCTGATGATGCAGAATGCGTTATAGACGAAGAACTCGGGAATCTCTTTCATGTAGTTTTGAATCTGACGATACGCAGCAGAGATACCCGTTCCCTCCCGGACGGGCGACTTCAGTTCCATGATGACCAGCGGCATCCCGTTGATGAAAAGCACGATGTCCGCGCGTTTCTCCGCGTGTCCGATGATCGTCCATTCGTCCGCGACAATAAAGCTGTTCCGCTCCGCGTGCTCCGTGTCGATCAGCCGCACATGGTCCGACTTCTCCTCGCCGTCGCGGTAATACGATACGTCGATCCCGTTCTGAAGGTAATCCGTGAAGATGATGTTCCGTTCCACGAGCGAACCGTTCTCGATATGCCGCAGCTTGCGGATCGCCTCCTCGATCGCCGCCTCCGGCACGCCCGGATTGATGGCGGACAAAGACCCCTCCAGCACCCCCGGGAAAAACGGCTCCCGGTAATCCCGCTCGACGTCCGGCCCGTAATAACGCGTATACCCGAGCTGCTCCAGCAGATAGATCACCGCGTTCTCGTAATTCGCCTCGGTGTAGGTCATAGTCTGCATCCTCATGTTGTTCGGTTATGGGGTTCGGGAGAGGCCGGCCGGTTCCATGGCGGCATCGTCGCTTTCGTAGTAGTACGAATAGTCGATCCCCTTCATGAACATTTCCCGGTCGTCGATCCGGTCCGTCAGGGCCGACCCCAACAGGGCTTTCAGGCGGGCGCTGTCCGACACGCTTTCCCGCATGGCGGCGAGGTAATCGTTTTTGTTCACCCGGCTCCAGTCCACGCATTGTTTCAGGTTTTTCTTCAACATCAGATCCAGCCAGATGCGCGTGCTGCGGCCGTTCCCCTCCAGGAACGGGTGCGCCACGTTCATTTCCACATATTTGTCCATGATCTCGTCAAACGTGTTTTCCGGCATCCGTTCGATCTGCGCCAGCGACGGCTTCAGATGCTGCGCCAGCGCAAACATGAATCCGCCCTTGCTGATGTTCTTCGTGCGGATTTGTCCGGCGAATTCGTACAGCCCGCCGAAGAGATACGCATGGATCTGCCGCAGACACTCCACCGTGCCCGGCTTCATGGACTCCATCAGCCCGCTTTCGAAGAGCGCATAGGCTTTCGTCTGACTTTTCCCGTCAATGGTGTCTTCGCTGTAGGTCAGCCATTTGATGAACGCTACCGCATGGCGGCTTGGAACCGCCTCGATGAGCGCGAGGATGTCCTTTTGACTCATGCAGTCGGTGAGATAACGCTTTCCGTCAGATGCCGTCATTTTCAGTTGACTACAGGCTGTAGTCAACTCCGGACGCGTCTGCTTCAGGCGGGTTTTGAGCACGCTCCAATACTTGCGGGGATTCACGCTTTCCGTCAGGACGCCGACGATATCCGCAACGGAGAAAAGCCACTGCCCGGAAGAATCATCCCAGACCGCCCGGACTTCCCGGTCATTGAAAAAACGAATGGAAATCTTGTTGCTCATGGTTTTTCCTCACAACTGTACGGCCCGTAGTAACGCAAATTATTTGTTCCTAACCTGCATTTTGGGTGCAGGAGAAAGTCCAATTGAATTAATCGAGTTACAACTACCAATAAAAGAGAATTTATACTTTGTCCCGCAAGTAGCTAAGACTGAAGACAACAGGGAATATACACCATCAGAAAAGAGATATTCTGGAGTATCTATTTGAATCATACCTTTTCCGAAACAATCCATGGCCTCACCCTTGTCTATTACAAATCCATGATCTTTATACTCGTAAACCAACCGGTCCGCAATCCTTTTTGTTTCTTCCGAGGTTATTCTTTTACAGTGTTTTTCTAATAATCTTTGAGCGTATTGCGAGGCAGATTCAACTATCCGATCAAAGACCCCCAAATGAATAGGATTAACTGTTTTTGCCAGATACTCAGAAAAAAGGAAGCTGGAATTAGGAAAATGCGAAGTCGTTTCAGCAATTTGTTCTATCGTGTTCTTTAATCCCAGTGCCGGAAGCCCACCAATTTGAGGGTCAATTGGGCCTAATTCACTTAAACTTCCCATATGAATTTCATCTGCTCCACAACATATAAGCGTAGCCGCAGATTTAGCCAAACGAGGAACTGCAATTACAACTTTCTCCTTTGTAAACTCTCGACACAACTTAGCAATTAAATATGCAGAAGCTACATCGCCACCAAATGAATACAGAACCAATAAAATATCTTTGGGGTCGTCTTTTGGAATTTGTTTTAGGGATGCATAAATTTTGTCCGCATCTACGCGTTCCAAAGAGGTGTCATGAAATTGAATTAGAACATGATACTTTTCAAAAAAAGATTTATGACATTCTAATCCGGAATTAATATAATCTAGAATTGACTTTTTAGCCATTTCTATATTGTTTTCATCAAGAAATGATCGTATTGTTTGGATGTAATCTTGCGGTGAGAGCTTTTCTTCTGCTGTTGTTTTTTTGATGTTTTTGTCTGGAGCTTTAATTGAGACAGGTGTTTGTTTTTCACTGGAAGCGTTTTTTTTGTTTTCAGCCATGATGATGTTTCCTCCTGGTTGTTATTTGTTTCGCAGTTAATTGCGATATAAGTTGCGATCAATTTCCCCGGACATCAGTTTCGGGAGAAGGGTGTCGCGGGTTTCTTGAAGTTTTACGCTTTCGATCTGATTATGCTTGATTACTGCAAGAAATGGTTCATATACTTTATTGAACTGTTCAATAACTTCATGGGGCGGATACACTGTCTTAATCAGACCGAAATCCCTATAATTCAGGGATTGTCTGACAGAACCGGAACATCTTGTCTTTATTTCTTCCCGGAAAGATGGACGTTTTATCAGAAAGTTCATAAAATGATGATACCCTTCTTCTGTGGAAAAAACGACATATACAGGGCTTACACATCCTGAATACCCCATTTCATTCATCCCTATAGAGCCGATATTGACACGTGCCGGATTATATGCAAAGTCCAAAGGTTTTACAATAATATAGTTGCCAGTATCTTTGCTGAAAACCTGTTTTGAGAAATAATCTTCAGAAAGCATAAGTTTTCCAGTATTAACTGCAGAAAGAACCTTTAAATTATGAATCCCAACTTTGTTCCTTTGCTCTTTTGTTATTTCATTCATAGCAACGATACGCCATCCAACTGGAATGGGGCCTAATTCAGACTCGATGAATTCACCGTTTTGAAACGGGTCGAAATCGACGAACCAGGATTTGAAGATCGCTTTTGCCTGTTCTTCCAGATCCCGGTTGATTTGATTGTTAAGTTCAATCTTATCATCAAGAGAAGAAAGAATCCGCGCAATCCGCTTTTGTGTTTGTAATGGAGGAATTGTAATGCAATAATCGCTGATCATAGGGACAGTCAGCTGTGCCTGAACACTTCCGTCTCCTTCTATTCGAGTGTTGCAAAGCGCGTAATACAAAAAGTCGGAATCAACAACAGATTCATCTCCAATCACAGAAATCAGACGGACGATAGGCAGATAAGGTTCTGTCCGCTTGAAAACAGCACCGATTGTTCCTCTTGCTGAAATCGTTGTGGCAGGCTTGGTTATAGTAGCTTTGTTTGTATATCCATACAGGCCCTTGTCTGAAATGCCATTGGAGTATATAGGGACAGCATAAACGTCAGTCTTTGTTTTTGAGAAAGCTTTTTTTGGGAGATCGCCCCCCGCAAGGATTGTTGCAATATCCCCCAGCTTAACACTAGACCATGTTTTCATCCTACATACCTCCAAGGGCATTTTAACATTATCAGAACCCACAAATTGAAAATAACCTCGTTCACTCCTATTATAAAAACTTTGTCAGTACAGAAATGAACGGAGTTAATATAGTTACATGATCACCTAAGCTTTGGACGAAGTTCTTGTATTTGTTTTTAAAGGATTCTTTATCGTTGATAGAATTTTTCATCTGAACAATAAGATCAACTATCTCGCCATTGTTGCGGAGCTCTTTTTTTACTGCATCAATCAGTTCATCAAACACCTTTAAGTCCTGAGAACTGATATTTACAGAATTATCTACTGAGGAGACCAATACTTTTGCATTTCCAGACGCGTTGATTTGAATAGATGATGACACCTTAGGCTGTGTAGTCGTTTTTCTAACCTCCAATTTATAAAAACCTGATATGCCGCCAAAACCGTTATCATAAACAGGATTGAGAATTATGTAGCATTCTATTTTCCCGCTTGGAAGCTTTCTTTCAATGACATCGTTCTCGTCAAAAGGAATCGATGAATCATAAACATATATATAATCTTCCGAAACCTGTGCCTGAATGTTGTCTATTATTCTTCCATCTTGCTTGATTAACTTTATGATATCGTTAGCAAAAGTTGCAAATGGATTCATAGATTGTTTCATAGTGTTTTCTCCTAATCGTTTTGTTATCGGTGTATTATGTTTGTATTTGCGGTTTGTATATCGTTTCTCATTTTACCTCGTTTTAGAGTTTTTTCATGCCTGTTGTTCTCTCTCATTCTCGCGAAGCATTCTTTTCAGAACGGCAAGAGAAGTGTATTCGAATCCATTAAGCTGTTCCAGTTGATGTTCCGTCCATTGATTGCGATTATGATTATAGTCGAATTTAAAAAGGGAACGTGCTTGTCCCATCCAATAACATACCACAAGGAAATAGTCTTTATCTAAAATGAGATGACAGCCAAGAATATACCCAAATCGTCCTGGAATTTTAGTAAATTCTTTGAGTTTAAAAATATCATTGCCAAAGCCTGATCCTGAAGTATATCCTGTCGACTTTTTTACTTCAATTACCAACTTGTCTGCCAACGCGGCATCTCTATCCTTTATAAAAATGGCCAAATCGGGGATAATTAGTTTTTCCGAAGGTTCATCGTTACCTTCATGATCTACACCTTCTTCTATACTGTTGTTTTCAGATCCAGCGATGTCCTCTGCATCGTCAAAACGAATGTTTCGTGATTCGTCTTCATTGGTAACTGGCACTGTTTTTGCTGAAACGCTCCCGTCAGGATGATGCATTCTGTTGTATTCAGCATAAACCTCCGCAGGTAAGAAATCATTCAGCAAGTATGTTCCCAAACGAAATACAAGTGCCCGTTCACTTGCTTTGTCTATCAAAAGCTGTCGTTCATTCTCATAGAACTCTTTAATTCTAAGCTTCATTCTATTTAAAAGACCTTCTCTCGATAATCTTGTAAAGCTCATTGTATACTTCCTTATTTCTTTTGATTGTCGACTGCAGACAGTTCGTAGCCGATGGATTTGAGGTTGGCGCGGATTTCGGATTCGAGTTCGCGGGACTTGGCGAAGAGGTCGGATAGTTCGGCGGTCAGGCGTTTCATCTTGGCGTCGAAGGGCTCGCCGTCGTCCGCCTGTTCCTCGATCCCGACATAACGGCCGGGCGTAAGGATGAAGTCCTGTTTCGCGATCTCGGACGTGGGGACGACCGCGCAGAAGCCCTTCTTGTCCTCCAGCGTGCCGGCTTCGTAGTCGGAGAAGGTCTGCGCGAGCTTCGCGATGTCGTCGGGGGAGAGCTCGCGGAGCCTGCGGGAGACCATCGTACCCATTTTGCGCGCGTCGATGAAACACGTTTTGCCCTTCTGCTTCTTCGCCCGGTCGAGGAACCAGAGGCACGCGGGGATCTGCGTGGTGTAGAAGAGCTGCGAGGGGAGCGCGACGATCGCCGCCACGAGGTCGTCCTCCACGATCCGCCTGCGGATGTCGCCTTCGCCGCCGGACTGCGAGGAGAGGGAACCATTTGCGAGCACGAGTCCGATCTTGCCGCGCGGGGCCAGGTGGTGGATCATGTGCTGGATCCATGCGAAGTTGGCGTTGCCGGACGGCGGGACGCCGTATTTCCAGAGGGGATCGTCCATGAGCTTGTCGCCGCCCCAGTCGGAGAGGTTGAACGGGGGATTTGCGAGGATGAAGTCGGCGCGCATATTAGGGTGACAGTCATAGAAGAATGTGTCAGCGCTGTACTGGCCGAGGTCAGCCTCGATGCCGCGGATAGCGAGGTTCATCTGCGCCATCTTCCACGTGGTGGGGTTGGAGTCCTGACCGTAGACGGAGATGTCGTTGATTCGCCCGGAATGGCTCTCGACGAACTTGGCGGACTGCACGAACATGCCGCCTGAGCCGCAGCAGGGGTCGTAGACGCGCCCGTGATACGGCTTCAGGATCTCCACGAGCGTTTTCACGACGCAGGCCGGGGTGAAGAACTCGCCGCCCTTCTTGCCCTCCTGCTCGGCGAACATGGAGAGGCAGTATTCGTAGGTGCGGCCGAGGATGTCGCGGGTGTCGCCGTGCTCCTTCATGCGGATGTTCGTGAAGAGGTCGACCACGTCGCCGAGGCGGCGTTTGTCGAGCTCGGGGCGGGCGAACGTTTTCGGGAGGATGCCCTTCAGGCGCGGGTTCTCCTTTTCGATCGCGAGCATGGCACCGTCGATGACCTTGCCGATCTCGGGCGTGTGGGCGGCGTCCGCGACGCGTTCCCAGCGGGCTGCCGGCGGCACGAAAAAAACGTTCTCCTCCGTGTAGGCATCCGGATCCTCCTCGAATTTCTCGCCCTCCGCCACGAGCTCGTCCCGCCGCGCGTCGAACCGGTCGGAGAGGTATTTCAGGAAGATGAGGCCGAGGACGACGTGTTTGTACTCGGATGCGTCCAGATTGCCGCGGAGAATGCAGGCGGCGTCCCATATTTGTTTCTCAAAACCGATCGTGGCTGTGTTTTCCGGCATGTTCCGCTCCAAAATAAGGTGTATCGCTGTCCGTCGTTTCGTGCTTGCTGTGAGGTGAAGAAGGGCAGTCGCATATTATATTGGAATAACAATAACACATCCTGCCGCATTTTCAAGCGGGAAACGGCTATTTTCGTTGAAAAGTAACGGATACGCAGAAAACAATCGGTTTTGTGGAAAACAAAAAAAGACGGAAAAAACAGAAAAGCTTCACCCATTTTGATGTCGTTTCGGAAAGATACTATATGAAAGCCCGGAAAAGAGGGCATCATCCAAAACGAATAATTCCCTCACGTGAGGGAATATTTGAACGAACAGTACTACAGGAGTAAACATGATGGAACATGACAAGATGAACGAGGAAACAGTCCTTGCCGGTCCAAGCGTAACGTCTGCACGAGTTGCCACCAGTCAAAAAAACGGAAAAAAGATGAACGGGGCAATTCTCTGTTCTCTGAAAGGTCGGGAAAAAATGGCGATAAAGCCGGGAAAAGATCGGGAAAAGTCAGAACGACAGAAAAACGGAGAAAAGTTGGATGGAGCACATTCCATGATGAAAACGAACTTTTCTCAAAAACGAGTTGAAAAAAACGGCAAATCGGCGGAGAAAAGTTTGTTTTTGAGGCGGAAACCCTCGCTTTTGGTCGGTCAGAAGGGGTCGAACCCCCGTCCAAGCCCAAAAGATCCAAAACACGTGGTTTTCTCGCAAAAAGTCCGAAATCAGGGGCAAAAAGCCCCCATATGTGGACGAGCCTACCTCGACCTCACAGAGAAACAGAGAAGAAACCCCCGCCGGAAACGGAAGAAAAGGGCGTTTCAAAACTTTCTATTCGGTTTTTCTTGCTTTCTTCGAACGTCGCAACCTGCTGAAGTTGTAAGAGGTTTGGAGGCAATGCGCGGACCCGGAAATCCGTGCATCTCTAAATTGTTTAGGCAAGTTGGTGGAGGTGAGAGCGTTTGAATTTAAAGATTCTTTAAATGGTTTTTGAGTATAAGTATCACACTTTCAGTTCATTGTGTTTGTATCGGAAATAGTAGCTACAAATTTGGATATCCGAATTTCTTGTTTTATGCGACGTATGTGGGTAGGACACACGAAACCCTGCCTCATTCATTGACGTGTTGTTATCTTATCTTTTAGGTTGACAGATACCTTTTTCATGTTACAAAATCATCCCACCACGATTTCGACCGCCTTGCCGCAGAAAGCGACCCCATATTTAAGGACGGAGGACTTTTTCCGGGAGCGCAACAGAGTATCATAGCGTTTTTCATTGATTTGCTTCAAGGCTTCTCCGGCAAGTTTTTTCAGCTGGGGCTGGGTACATTTCTGGGCAGCCTTGAGCTCAATTAGGATTCCGGGCAATTGTTCGTTTCCGGGCTTCGGCGATAGACAGATGTCGTACCGTCCTTCTCCTGCCTCGCGGTTGGAGGAAACCTCATACCGGTTATCCATGACCGCGCATAGACCGAGGACAAGCCCGTGGTAGAAGTTTTCATGCGCCGTATCAAACGAGCTTACGGAGACCAGAAGAAGATTTCGCAACGCCCCCTCAAGCATGAGCTTGTCGCCGGAGTAAAGCGCCTCCTGAATCGCGATTGCCGTGGACTGAGGGAAGACGACGTTCATCTTCTGCAGGATTTCCTTGTTGTAGACGAACGTGATTTCCTTGTTCGGCAGTGCCAGTTCACAGATGAAGTCGCCACTGAACGACTGTTCGGACTTGACGATCCGCAAATAGCCCGCCACGAGCAGGAAACTGTAAATCGAGGAGGGATTGTCGCGGATTTGAGGATAAATCACGCTGGTGTCGATGTAGGAAGTGATGGTTTTCCCCTGAATCAACAGGTTCAGCTTGTCGTACACGCCATTGTCCGCGGTCGCCAGAATCTCGCCGACCACAGAATTGCTGCCGGTCGACTGCCAGTAAGCGCGAGGTTGGCACTCGTTGCCGAAGTAGTTGATGACCGACCACGGGTTAAAGATGTCGGTATTACCGAAGCGGTAGCCGTCGTACCATTCGCAAATTTCCTGGTACTTGTCATCGGCGCGGTAGTAATGCGCCATGTCTTTGACCTCCTCGTGCGTGAAGCCGAAGTATTCGCTGTAACGGTTGTCGAGGATGGTGTTGATTTTCGGGTTGTTCAGACCGCTGAATATGCTTTCCTTGGCGACTTTGAGAATCCCGGTCAGAAATCCGAACGACAGATGGCTGTTGTCCTTGAAGCCGCCCGAAAAGAGGTTTCGCATGAAGTGGATGATGGAATCGTAGAATCCCCTTACATGGCCTTGATGGATGGGCGTGTCGTATTCGTCCACGATGATGATCGGTGCGATCCCGTAATGCTTATGGAGCAGCTCGGAAAGCGTCGAGAACGATGCCTCGATCTCCGCTGAGTTCGCGTTCCCGTCCAGAATCGCCTTCATTTTCTTTTTCTCGTAGCTGTTCAGCTTGGAACTCTCCAGCAGCTCCAGATGCCGCTCGAACTCGCGCTGAAGGAGATTGCAGATGTTGGTGTAGGTGTCTTCCCAGGTCAGGCACTTCACATCCTTGAACGAGACGAAGATCACAGGGTACTTCCCCTGATAATCACGGTATTTCTGACCGCATTTCCAAATGTTGCGGTCCCGGAAATAAATGGAGGTGTCCACCTCACTGCGCTCGAAAAACGTGCGGAGCATGTCCATGTTGAGCGTCTTGCCGAATCTGCGAGGTCGCGTAAAGAG